>CDZS01043492.1_pt1 | contig 114177 bp, 98 predicted proteins | sample 557751 | NCBI WGS metagenome assembly CDZS01 (sample SAMEA3182113, study PRJEB8094) | gut metagenome | biome: human; feature: gut; material: Stool; isolation source: human stools | place: Canada | collected 2013-05-07 | reverse complement strand
TTAAATGCGATTCCGTTTCAGTCCCTCGACCTGACTCCGGGCGCTGGGAATCTGCTGGGCGAATTCTATTGGGAGCTGATTTCTCCCTGGCATGGCGGTGCCTCGACGCTCAATACTGGGGTGTCGCCCAAAGACGCAAAAGAATCTTCCTTATCGCAGATTTTGCAGGCAGATCCGCCCCTAAAATACTATTTGTCCCCGAAAGCCTGCCTGGGCATCCTGCGCCGGGCCTTTGAGCGCGGCAAAGAGCTGCCGAAGAAGCTGGAGCGTGCCCTAAAGATCCAGGCGGGGCTCATGCGCCCAGACGGACAGCCCACAGGATTAGAAGCGTACCACATCAACCAGCGAGACGAGGGCATCGACCTGCACGGCGTGTCAGGCGCGTTGATGGCAACCACCAATATGCAGATGCAGACCTTTGTGACGCAGCCGGACGAAGCTGCGGAGGGCTTTGACGGCTACAACGGTGATCTGACTGGCGATGTAGCGGCCACGCTCGGCGTCAACTGCGGGATGTCTACTGGAAGAAACGGAGTCATGGCCTTTGCCGCCAATCAGCGGGATGAGGTGCGCGACCTTCACGATGTAGCTGGTGCGCTGGGCGCACAACCAGGGATGAAACAACAGACCTTCGTAGCTTCAGGCGTTGTGACCAAAGGCAACGGGGATTGCTTCCTTTCCGAGGAACGGCATACGGCACTATCAGCAGGAGGTGGTCAGGCAGGACAGGGATATCCCTGTGTGCTGACTGCCGCCTTCTCCGCGGGTGCCGGAGTCTCTGCTGGGGGCATAGGCTATGGAGAGGAGCTGTCTCCCACACTAAAAGGATCTGCCGGAGGGAATTGTATGCCGTCCGTTTTGTGTCTCAATGATCAGGGCGGCAGCGTGATAGAATACAGTGAAAATGTGTCCGGCACACTACGGGCGCAGGAGCATGGACACCAACCTCTCGTATACGAAAACCACGGCATTGATAGCCGTTACACAGGGCCACATAAAGTCGCGCCGACCATGTCTGCGCGATACGGCACAGGCGGCAATAATGTGCCGCTGGTCGAGCAGGATTCCAATGCTATCTGTATTGCCGGAAACATTGTGGATCGTCAACCTCAAAATGGTGGCAACGGTCTTGGCTGTCAGGACGATTTGGCATATACATTGACTGCCACGGATCGCCATGCGGTCTTTAGTCGGCAACGTGTGGATGCCTTCAGGCAAAATAATGTGGCAAGTACCCAGAGCGCCCGTCAGTATAAGGACGCAACTGACCTAATTTGCCAACAGGCAGAAGCCTATGCCTACCTTATCCGCCGCTTAACACCTCTGGAGTGCGAACGCCTACAGGGATTTCCGGACGGATGGACGGACATCCCCGATGCTTCGGACAGCGCTAGATATAAAGCGCTGGGCAATAGTGTGGCGATACCGTGTGTGGAGTTTATTATATCGCGGATCGCTGCAATGCTCCGCGCTGCATAATAGCTTTGGTGGTATCGCTGGCTTTCGCATTGCTTCTTCGTTGGGTTTGGTGAATAGATTTTCTTACCTTCTTTCAGTATGCTTTGCTTGCAAAATCGAGGAAAGGAGCAGAACCGATGGAGGGAAAAAAGAACCTCTGTGCCATGATATCCACCGATCTCCACGCAAAAATCATGGCAGAAAAAGAACAGCTGGAGCTGAACACACTGGCGGAATATGTGGAGCGCATCTTCACCGAACACTTTGAAGGAGGACAGATCAGTATGAAAGCAGAACGCACCTTGGCAGTACAGATCCCGGCAGAGCTCTTCGAGCGGCTGAAGGAATATCTGGTAGCCCACAACCTCAAGCAAAAGCAGTTCCTCATCCAGATCATCGAAAGTGCGTTGGAAGATACGGAAAAAGAATAACAACCACGAGGGAGACCGCGGAAGCAACCGCGGTCTCCCTCGTTCTCATCGGGGGTGATTAACCATGTACATTTATCCAGACAATCTGTCTGCAAAGGCTACTCTGTGGCTGTGGGAACTGCGGGACATTGGCATCATTGGCGTAGGACTTCTTCTCTCTGTCCTGGCGCTGACCCAGACTGGCATCGCTCTACCTCTGGTGCTGACGGTTGTCTTTGCCTTCTTGACCATCCGGCATGAGGGAACCAGCATTCTGGACTTCATCCGCTACGCTGCAGCATTCCTGCTGACAAAACAACAATACTACGAATGGAGACTTGACACATGAACAGAAAGCAGAGAAAGAAAGATGCCCGTGAGCAGTCTACTCGGCAGCTCATGGGCATTGATGATTTCACCGACTACGGCATCGCAACCCGCATGGGGAATCTGGTGTTTTTTGCTATTAAACCAACTAACATTTCTGTCTTACCGGGCTCCGGTGTAGGCGCGAGGATATATGCGCTTCTGAATGTCATTAAAGGGCAGGCGGAAATTGAAATGCTGGCTCTGAATTCGAAGGAGTCCTTCGAGAATAACAAGGATTTCTATCGGCAGCAGGCAAATCTTGAGGATCTGCCCGCCATCCGAAAGCTGTTGGAGCAAGACAGCGCACACCTGGATCGCATCCAAGTGCTTATGGCATCCAGCCGGGAGTTTTATATTCTCGTTCGGCTACAGGGCAAAAAGGAATCTGATGTGTTCAGCTATCTCTCCCGCATCGAAAAGAGCATCAAGGATAACGGTTTCACCGTCCGTCGTGCCACCGAGCAGGATCTCAAAAGGATGCTGGGAGTCCACTTCGAGCAGAATGTGACCACCGAGCGGTTCGAAGATCACGATGGCGAACGCTGGATTATCATGGGCGAATAAGGCGCAAATTAGGGGTTGCGGGAGTGTGGATTTTTTGTTACGATATTAGTAACTAATGCGCTCCGATGCAGGCTGGGAGGCACCAGCCCAAATCAAAAACAGCTATAATTTTATGCATTAGGAGCGATGTAATGATGAACAAAACTATTCCGGTATTTGATGAAGCGGGCAATTACATTAAAGATGCCTTCCCCAGATATGCAATTCAGAGAGTCCTAAAAGGGCAGGCTATTTGGATAAAGCGTAGCTCTGCCATTCAGGTATTGAAGCCCTGTCCAATCCTTTCCGTCTTCCCCAGTATTGGAGTCTCTTTTTCTGTCCGCGATGCCATGAACAAACTAATTGCGCTCTTCCCAAATGATCCATATGCGCGTTACAAAGCCGCCGGTGCCCTTGGCGGGGCATCGAAACACGGATGCCTTTCCTTGGACAACAACGGTGTATGGATTAGAATAAAATAAATCCTAAACTGACCGCAGCTTCGAGATGAAGCTGCGGTTTTTTCACGGAAGAAAGGACTGGGAGTTTCTATGAGAAATCAAAAGTGCATAAGGAAAACAATCAGTGAGGATACAGGTATCAAGTCTTTCCTGGATATGATTGCACCCTCTGTGGTGAAATTCAATCCCGACCACTTTATCTGCGGCAACACCTTCCGTTGCGTATGGGCACTGCGAGAGTATCCGACTCAAACTGACGAGCAGGCACTGCTGCGGCACTTAGGTGAGAAGGACGGGATTACTCTGCGCATCTACACCCGCCAGCTCACACCTGTGGAGGAGGATCGCATCATCCAAAATGCAACAAATAAAAACCGTATGGGCAGCTCGAACACAAACGACTTGCGGCAGACGGTCACCGCTGAAAGCAATCTACAGGATGTGGCATCGCTGATAGCATCTATGCATCGCAATCGAGAGCCATTGTTCCACTGCGCGGTTTATCTTGAACTGACCGCCCCAGACTACGATGCGCTGAAGCTGTTACAGACCGATGTGCTAACAGAGCTGGTGCGTAGCAAGCTCAATGTTGATAAGCTCTTGCTCCGCCAGCAGCAAGGCTTCTGCTGCGTCAGTCCTGTGGGGTACAATGCTTTCGGTGCTCAGTTTGAGCGTGTGCTCCCCGCCAACTCCGTGGCAAATCTCTATCCCTTCAACTATTCCGGCAAGACGGATGCCAAAGGTTTCTACATCGGCAAGGACAAATATGGAAGTAATATCCTTGTAGACTTCGACCAGCGTGATGAGGATAAGACTTCTGCCAATATCCTCATTCTTGGAAACTCTGGTCAAGGTAAATCGTACTTGATGAAACTCCTCATTCTCAATTTGCTGGAATCTGGGAAATCCGTTATCACATTGGATGTGGAGCATGAGCAGCGAGAAATGTGCGAGGCTGTGGGTGGCTGCTTTGCAGACCTCATGGCGGGGCAGTATATCATCAATGTACTGGAACCCAAATGCTGGGATGATGGCGGCGACCCGGATGATACTGCGGCACCGGAAGCATTTCGAAAAAGCACCCTGCTGTCACAACACATCTCTTTCCTCAAGGACTTTTTCCGCGCCTATAAAGATTTCAGCGATGCTCACATCGACACCATCGAGATTATGCTGTCGAAGCTGTATCAGAAATGGGACATCACGGACCGGAGCAACTTTGCTCGGATGCAAGCAGAAGATTATCCCGTTCTCTCTGATCTCTATGACCTGATCGAAGATGAGTTCAAAAACTATCATGCCGAAGCGCATCAGCTCTACACGAAAAATCTTCTTCAAGAAGTCCTGCTTGGGTTGCACTCCATGTGCAAGGGCGCGGACGCGCAATTCTTCAACGGTCATACCAACATCACATCCAGCCGATTCTTGGTGTTCGGTGTCAAAGGGCTGTTGGGCGCAGCGAAAAATGTTCGTAACGCCATGCTGTTCAATGTACTCTCCTATCTGTCGGACAAGCTCTTGACCGAAGGAAACACGGTGGCGGCACTGGATGAGCTGTACATCTGGCTCTCCAACCCCACCGCTATCGAGTACATTCGAAACTGCCTCAAGCGTGTCCGCAAAAAGGAGTCTGCCATGCTACTGGCTTCGCAGAATCTGGAGGACTTTGATCAGGAACAGGTGCGCGAAATGACCAAGCCGCTGTTCAGCATCCCGCCCCACCAGTTCCTGTTCAATGCAGGATCTATCGATAAGCGGTCTTACATGGAGATGCTCCAGCTGGATGAGGCAGAATATAACCTCATCAAGTTTCCCCAGCGCGGTGTCTGTCTGTACAAGTGCGGCAACGAGCGGTATCTGCTGGAAGTCCACGCTCCCGCTTATAAGGAAAAGCTGTTTGGCACAGCGGGTGGCCGCTGATGGCAGTAACCGCAGGTATGATCGCCAAAGCCGCGGCGACGGTGCTCACTAACGAAAAGCTGCGTAAAGGCGTGGGATGGACGCTGGTCGCAATTCTCTCACCAGTCATTGTACTCATTGCACTTCTGTGTTCCATTGGCTCCGGAGGTGCGGATCACAACAACCAGGCGGTAGCTGCAGCTTTCTATGGCGTGAGCTATTCGCCCGAGGTGCCTATGGCATTCCGTTCTCACATTGAGGATATGCGCACCGCTTTTTCTCTTCTGGATTCGGCGGTCGCTTCCGTCAATGTGCGGACGGAAGGTGGAAACAGCCTTGACCCGATCCGAGTCAAGGCTGTTTTTTATGCTCTCTGCTTTGGCGACGATGCTCTCAGCAGACGGGCAGCAAACCGCTTTGTAAAGTGCTTCTACACTTGGGAAACCCGTACCCGCACGGTAGAAGTGGAGAGCGAGGATGGTACGGTCACCAGTACAGAAGAATACTCCGTCGCTGTTCCGGTTTCGTTGCATCAGGCGTATGCAAATCTCGAAGCAGAGCTGGGCCGGACAATCACGGAGGATGATAAAAGCAACATCAACCACATCTATACCATGATTGCCGGCACCGAAGGCGGCGGCAGCTATGATGGCAGCTTTATCGCCGGTGGTGATCGAAGTATAGAACTGGACATCTCCACCTTTGCAGATCCTACTACCAAGAATGCCACCGATCTTGTTACCTATGCGGTTCATGCATGGGAGTCCGGCTGGGGCTATGTCTGGGGCACCTATGGTAATGTGCTGACGGAGTCACTCCTCGCCTACAAGGTGTCGCAATACCCAGATGGTGTTGGCAATCATGAGAACTTCATCCGTGCCCACTGGTTGGGCGGTAGAACAACCGACTGTGTAGGACTTATCAAGGGCTACAGCTGGCTGTCCCCGGAAACGATGACCATCGACTACGGTACCCACGGGATGCCGGATATCGGTGCCAACCAGATGTACTATACCGCAAGGGAATCCGGACCCATTAGCACAATGCCGGACATCCCTGGTCTTGCGGTTTGGCATGAGGGACACATCGGTGTTTACATCGGCGGCGGTCAGGTCATCGAGGCCATGGGAACAAAGAATGGCGTTGTTAAAACGGAACTTGCAAAACGCAATTGGACACACTGGTTAAAAATACCGTACATCAATTACAACTGAGAAGGATGCAATATGAATGTTTTAATGATAGAGCCGGGAAAAGCTCCGTATGTAACTGATATTGGAAATGATTTGCACAGTATGCAGCAGGCAGTCGGCGGATATATCCAGGCTGTGTATCCCTACGAGGAGGCGGTTGTGTTGATCTGCAACGAGGAGGGCAAACTGGATGGCCTGCCGCTTAACCGTGCGCTCCGTGATGAGGATGGCGACATCTATGACATTGTTGCCGGGAACTTCTTCCTTGCTGGTATCGGTGAGGATGATTTTATAGATTTGCCGGACGAGCTTGTCGAGCAGTTTGCAGAGCAGTTCCGGCAACCGGAGGTGTTTGTGAATGTGGGTGGTCGGATCATCGCTTATCCAGTGGCGGAAGAACCGGTGCAGGATGGAATGTCATATTGACAATGATAGCAGCAAGGATTTCATCTATGTGCTTTCCTACCTTTACAAAAAATGTAGCAGCGGCAGGACTTGACTATGTGATTGGAGGACAGTAATGAAAAAAACGAATATCACACTTACCTTTGATGATGACAAGCTGGATGCTCTGGAATTTTCCCTTCGCAAGGAACATTCTTCCGTGCAATCTCGAATGGACGATGCCCTCAAGCAGCTCTATGAGCAGGCGGTACCGGAAGCTGTGCGGGAGTATCTGGACAGCAAAGCCGCCCCTGCGCCCAAGCCCAAGCGCACGGCCAAAGCCGCTACTCCGAAAGCGCCGATCTATGAGCCAAAGCCTGCGGCAGTCACGGTGAAGGAGGGCAACTGAGATGGCGGATCATGTAGACATCACATTGTGGATCGACCGGCGTTGGAAGAATGCCATTGAGAAGAATCTCAAAGGTGAAACCCTGCAGGAGCATCTGGAGAATGTGCTGGATGAGCTGTGCAACCAGCTCCCGGAGCAGGAATACAAACGCATCAGTGCCGAGATCTACGCGGAGGATGCCGCAGAGCGTGAAGCGAGGGAGGCTGCCCGCACCTACGCCGCCTACCATGTGACGGAGCATGGGCAGGAGTGGTACTTCAAGACCTCGCCCGGTGAGGAGCTGTTGGTCGCCTGCAAAAAGCTGCGCGGCTATGTCACCGCAGAGAAAGGCACTGCGCCGGACAAATTTATCGGAATGTTTTTCGGCGGGCAACCCATCACAGCAAAAGAGTTTGACGCCCTGACCGCTGTACGCATGGAGAACACCGGCAAGGTGCGCGGCGTGTTCGATGTGAACTTCGACAAGCGGGAGTTCTCCGCCGTACACATCATGGACGGCTGGCGAACCTGGGCGATGCGGGATGTCTCCCCGTCCGTCTACCATGCCACAAGGTCGCGCTTTGCTTCGGCGGATGAACAGCTCTCCAAACTATTGGAGCTGCTGGATGGCATGGAAATCACCTCGGCGGGACATCTCTCCGCGCGGAATTTTTCCTTCAGTGATGAGATCATGATGGAGGAAGACGGTACGCTCAACTTCTATGTGGACGCAGATTTTGATGTGGACGCCGCCTTCGGAACCTTCGTCCTCACGGACAAAAACGATGACTGGCTCAACATCAATGCCAACTACGACATCGCGGAGGATAGACCCTGCGACACGCTGGAGCTGACGCTCTGCAAGGGTGACGGCTCCGAGGAGAGCTGGAGCTATCCGCTCAACGCAGCCGAGCAGGAAGTGCTGATGCGGAAGATGGAGGAATTCTGTCAGCAGCAGACCGGCATGAGTCTCCGTGTCTACGCGCAGCAGTTCCGCGAGGAGCAGATGCAGGCACCGGAGATGCAGATGTAACCACCGTGTCCGCCCTGTGAGCCGCTGTGTGCGGCTTTGGGGCGAGGGTGGCATCCCTGTGCCCCGGACAGGCATTGGCGCTGTTTGTCCCCGCTTTCGCCCCGCCTATGGGGAACTGCGCTGGGAACCTGCCTGTTCGATAAAAGCACAGACCGGCTATGTATTTGTCAAGCAGAGATTTCGCTTGGGATACACGGTACATAGGCCTTGTTGTCTCTCATAACAGCGTAAATGATGGAAACCATCTTCCTGCAGGCATGGCCCACGGACGCCATGTAGGGCTTCCCTTCATCCCGTTTTTTCTGGAAATAAAGCTTCAGCGCCGGATCGTGAAGTACTGCCGATGAAGCCGCCAGCCAAATGGCGTGCCGCAAATAAGGCGAGCCTCGTTTGGACATACGGTTTCTGACGCCGTTGTATTCGCCAGACTGCCGCATGGTTGGATCGATCCCCGCGTAGGCGGCAAGCTTTGCCGCGGAGGAAAAACGGCTGATGTCTCCGATCTCGCTGAGGATGTACGCGCCAAGGGTCGGGCCGATGCCGGTGATGGTAGTGATCGGCGTGTCCAGGGTGTCCATGATCTCCGCGATCTTGCGGTCCATTTCTCGAACCTGCTGTTTCAAAAAATCGAGGTGCTTCGCGTAAAGCCGGATCATCATGCTGAAAACGTCGCCGGCCATGGCGAAGCCAAAGGAATTGCGCGCAAGCTCCTGAAGTTCCTGCGCTTTCGCCATGCGAAAGCGCTTGTGGCTGGAGACTTCGATGAGATGACAAAGCTCCTCAAAAGGCATCTCGGATAATTCCTTTGGCGTAGGACAGGTTTGCAAAATTGCCATGGAAGTATCGCCAAACAGATTGGTAAAAGCTGTTTCGTATTCAGGAAAGACCTGATCCAGCAGGGCAACGACCTTTCGCTTAACATCTGCCTGCATGGAAACGATGGCGTGCCGTCCACGGCACAGCTCTCTCAGTTCATAAATGTTTTCCGGGTGCAGGGTAGACTCGGAGAAGTGTCCGAAACGGATCACCTCCGCGATGAGCAGGGCGTCCCGCGGATCTGTTTTGGCCTGACGGATGTAGAAGCTGCGGATGGAGTTGGTCTGCACCGGGTTGATGACCTGAACACGGAAGCCCTCCTTCTGAAGTCTGGTAAAAAGAGCGAGCCAGTAGTGTCCGGTGGCCTCCATTGCAAAGGAAACCTCGTCAAGCGGCAGTTTGGCCTTGGTGAGCATGGCCAGCAGCCGATTGTACCCGGAGCAGTTGTTGGTGAAGGAAAACGGCTTGATGATGACGGTGCCCTCGCCGTCAATCACCGCTGCCTCGTGCTTCCTCTTGGCGATGTCGATCCCAACGATGTACATAGTGCAGGCTCCTCTCATGTTCAAATTACGGACATTCCTCGTGCTGCTGAAGGTCACAACCTGTTGCGAGATTAGAAGAAAGCGATTCATCGCCCCGACATCCGGCTCATAAGTGACATCCCACAGGGCAGAGGTTCCAGTCTGTGCGCAGTAGACTTGGCTACAAAGATAGAAGCAGGAAATTCTCTGTCCGCATGAGGATATTATATCATCGCTCCCTCAAGGGGCGTTGATACCGGTTTTGAAGGTGTTTTGTGGGGAGATATCCCCGTTCGAAAATATAACAAGATAAAGGGCCGCAGTCGCAAGCGCCCGCAGCCCGCCCACAAAGCCCCGCAGTGCGGGGCTTTTCAGAGAAACGCCAACCACCGTCGGTTTGGCGGTTTTACAGAACAATCGCAGTCGGTCATTCGGCAAAGCCCTGTGTTTGCAGGGCTTTGCGGCGATTTTGACCGACGTCACAGAAAGGAAAGAAGAAAAATGGATGATAATAAGAAAAGTACTACGATCTGGCTGCGCCCCAGCGTGATCAGCCGCATGGACGGCTGGCTGGAAGCAGATAACTGTCAAAGCCGCAGCGAATTCGTAGATAAGGCCCTGCGCTTTTACATGGGTTATCTCGGCACCGAGGACAACACGACCTACATCTCTCGGGCCATCCTGACAGCCATTCAGGGTACGCTGGACGACAACAACAATCGGCTCTGCCGCATTCTTTTCAAGTGCGCGGTGGAACTGAATATGCTGTGCCACACCATCGCCGCGCACTTCCGCGCCGACCCGATCCACACGCGGGAGCTGCGGGCCTACGCCGTGGACGAGGTGAAGCGCACCAACGGTCAGGTGAGTTTTGAAAGCGCGGTGCGGAGCCAGCGGCGCATAGAGCCGGATGACACGTGGCCCGGATCGTACTGATCTCCCCTTACCTCAAGGGCGGACAGAACGCCGCGAAGCTGGCTCAGCGCACTCGCTACGTTGCCACCCGTCCCGGCGTGGAGCTGCTGGCGGATGAGCGCAGTACACTCCCCGCCACAAAAAGGGCTGCTCGATGCAGATGCACATGTGAACATGTTTGGAAACGTATTTTTTGCGCCGCAATAGTCAAAGAAACATTTCGAAAAACAGTAGCTTTGCGCGCGGAGTTGTGGTATGTGTTGTGGTTACCAAAAGGAGGTGCCGCAATGTATGACTACATGAAAGCCCTGCAAAAGCGTTTCGACCGTCAGTCGCATCCAGAACTGGACACCCAGATCAAAAGCGCCCAGGAAGAACTGCGGCGGGACATGGATGCCGCGGGGCGCAGAAAGCTGCTGCGACTGTTGGACGCACAGAATGCACTGCTGACGGAGTACACGTTGATGAGCTTCGCGGCGGGCTTCAAGCTGGCGTGGGGCATGGCGAAAGAGCTGGAGGCAGATGGGCTCTACTCCTTCGAGCAGGAGGAAGAAGAACGCATCTGCCATCCGGCGGAACAGGAGGACTAAATGGCAAAGCGAAGGCCGTCCGGTGACGGCATGGTGCGTAAGCGGGAGGATGGCCGCTGGGAAGGCCGCATCGTGGTGGGCCACAAGAAAAACGGTACGCCCATCTTCCAGCACGCCTATGCGCATACACAAAAAGAACTGACGGAAAAGCTCCATCAAAATATCGAACGCTATCAGGACGTGGAACTGACCGAGGACAGCCGCATGACCCTGGGGGAGTGGCTGGACCGTTGGCTGACGGACTATAAGGAGAACACCGTCCGCCCCGGCACCCTTGCGGGGTATCGAAGCTGCATCGAAAACTACATCAAGCCGCAGCTCGGCGGCAAGCAAATCTCCCTCATCTCTCAGCAGGACATCCAGCGGATGTACCGCCGCCTGAAAACAGAGGGACGCATTCATGAGCATCCCGAAATGAATCATCAACTCTCTGACTCCATGGTCTGCCACATCCACTCCGCGCTTCACGCCGCACTGAAAGACGCGGTGCAGGCGCATGTCATTCCCAGAAATCCGACCGAGGGGGCGACCGCACCCAAGCCAAACTACAGGCCCAAGCGCATCCTCACCCGTGCGGAGCTGGATGCTTTCCTTGAAGTGGTGGAGCAGGATGAGGTGTGGCGGGACTTCTTCCAGACGGAGCTGATGACCGGCCTGCGCCGCGGTGAGATTTGCGGTCTACAATGGAACGACTTCGACGAGGACACTGGTACGCTGAAGGTATGCCGCACCCTCCACAGTCAGAGGAAGGGTGAGTATACCGTCGGTGAGACGAAGACAAATCATGGCATGCGCACCATCATCCTGCCGAAAAGCGTGGCATCCATCCTGCGGCAACGCAAGATGGATGCCATCGGTCCGTGGATATTCCCTAATCCGGTGAGGCCGGAGGATCCCGTCACCCCCAGCAGTGCTTACACCCACATGAAAACCTTACTCCACCACGCAGGGCTGCCAAGCATTCGCTTCCATGATCTGCGTCATACCTTTGCCACACATGCCCTCACAAGTGGCGTGGACGCCAAAACGCTGTCCGGTATCCTGGGCCATACCAACGCCTCCTTCACGCTGGACACCTACACCCATGTCACAACCGATATGCAGAAGACAGCCTCTGGCATCGTGGGCGGCTTCATGGAAGACATCTTCGGAAAGGAGTTGAAACCGTGGCAAGAAAGCGAAAAGCCGGAGATGGAACCGTAAGGCAGCGCAAGGACGGACGGTGGGAAGGCCGCATCGTCATCGGCTACGATGATAACGGCTATCCAAAGACGAAAAATGTCCTCGCCAAAACCAAGAAGGAGTGCGTCGAGAAGCTCCAGAAGCTCAAGAAGGAATGCGGCGGGCTGAAGCCCGAAAAAGTTCGGTCCGAGATGGTCTTCGGGGACTGGCTAACATACTGGTACGAGAATCACTCCAAGCCCAAGATCCGTCCCACCACGCAGGAGACTTACGAAAGCCGCATCCGACTGCACATCATCCCGGAAATTGGAGACATCCCGCTGAACAAGCTGACGCAGAATGACCTACAACAGTTCTACGGTCGGCTCAAGAAAAGTGGCCGGAAGCGCTTCACCGACAAGTACGGCGAAGGGCTGTCCGACCGAATGGTGCGTATGTGCCACGCCACCTGCCGCTCGGCGCTGGAGAAAGCGGTGCAGGATGGGCTGATCCGTGTGAACCCGGCCCTCGGCTGCAAGCTGCCGCCGAAGAAGGCGCGGGAGATGCAGGTGCTGACACGAGAAGAGTTGCAGCGATTCCTCATTCAAGCGAAGTTTGAGGGCTACTACGAAGTGTTCCTTCTGGACTTAGCCACCGGCCTGCGCCGTGGCGAGCTCATGGCGCTGCAGTGGGATGACCTGAACTTCAAAACCGGCGTACTAAACGTGAACAAGCAGGTCTACGATGTGCGCGGCCAGCTTCAAATCAGCACGCCCAAGACGAAGAACTCCGTCCGCAAGATCGTCCTGCCGCCTGCGGTGGTGGCGGTGCTGCAGGAGTACAAAGAGGCGGTGGACTCCCGCTGGATGTTCCCTTCGCCAGTAAAGGAGGACTGTCCCATTACACCCGGCGTGGTACGCCGCAGACTGCAGTTCATCTTGGAGCACGCAGGATGCAAACATGTTAGATTTCATGATCTGCGCCACACCTTCGCAACGCTGGCACTGGAAAACGGCATGGATGTAAAAACGCTCTCTGCCATGCTGGGGCATGTGTCGGCGGCCACCACGCTGGACATCTATACCCACATCACCGACGACATGCGGCTCACGGCCGCCGCCAACATCGACCGCGGCATCGGCAAAGCAGCGCTGCAGGAGGACACTTCAGAGCCGGGGCAGGAAACTGCCCCGGCCCAGGCGGAAAAGCCGAGTATGACCGATTTCAAGCCCTACGTGGGCCGCAAGCGCAGATCCGGTACCGGCTGTGTCAGCGAGATCAACGACCATCTGTTTGAAGGCCGCTACTCCCCCAAATGGCCCGACGGCAAAAAGCACGCCCGCAATGTCTACGCCCGTACCCGCGAGGAGTGCGAGGAGAAGCTGAAGGTACTGATCATCGAGATGAAAACTGAACTCGCGGAGCTGAAGCGCCAGAAGGCGGAAGGTACACTTCCGCCACAGGCTCCGGAGGGGAAGAAGGGGCCGAAGAAAACGAAGGAGAACAAGTAAAAAACTCACCGACATGGGTGCTGAGTCATTGGCACTCATGTCGGTGAGTTTCTGTTTGCTATAGTAACGGAAAATCAAACAACGATCACACACTTTCCGCCATATAAAATCTTCTGTAGTTCATGCTCGGATGAGAAGAATACTCTGATCTATAGTTTATTTCTTGCCGCTCGTATTGATTGCTTGTCTTTCCGCGACGCCCATCAAATACCGTTAGATATCCTACGAAATGTTTGTCTGGTTCCTCTTGGACGGATGACGCCAGATAATCAATTAATTGCTTTGCGCCTTCGTTTGCTCGTGCATCACGATATTGTGTTTGGCCAGAATCGCCCAGCCATTTCACTTCAATTAATGCAACATTATTTATTGCGGGCCAAGTTACTTTAATGTCAACGGGATGTGTTGCATCAACAATTTGCTCCCGCTTGACAGTATGGTTCCGTAAAATATTCTGTAGGCACTGCCATAAAGAGTCTCGCATGAAATGTTCTGGTTTTTGAACAAATTCTCTTTTAGCCTCGTCTGTCCATATTTGTGAAAGCACTGCGCACGAGGAATCTCGTACATATCTGGTATTGTAATAGTCCATTGCTTCGTCCAGTTCTTTATATGTAGGTTGAGCAAAAATACTGGTTATAGCAGAGTCGTAGTATTCAGATAACTGAAACTGCTTGTCCTTTATGGTTAGGGACTCATTTTGAGGGGCGTTATATTGATAACAAATATGATCACGACCAGAGTAATCCGCCTCGTAAGGTTCAATCAGATACAAATTGCTATCTACAATTATAAATGCACATTCAGATGTAAAGACTTCATTCATTCGATGAAAGTTTAGGATGATTTTTTGACTGAAGTCCCAGTCTCCAACCGGCATAATAACTTTAAACTTCCATGTAATGAGTTCAGGAGGAGTCCGCTCAAAAATGCTGGTAATAAAACGAAAGAGTTTATGAGCGGCATCCAGCTGATATCCATACTTTGAAAGTTCGCTATTCAGTTTTGCATCCAAATTATTTTGCAATAACCGCTCTACGGTCTCTCTATCTAACATTGATATTCTCCTATTGCTTTTGAACAGACAGATAATCAATCCACAAAGAAGCCGGAACAACCAGGTCGATTTGTGGATCTCCGATTATTTCTTTCAATACGCCAAAGTCTTCATAAAGGGCATTTATTAAGCTCGATTCCAGTAATGTGCTTGTTCGATTTATGCTCTCTAAAAGGCTAATACCCGGCTCATTTTGCACAGCACGCACAACTCTTGGAAAAGATTTGGTCAATAATGAGTCAAACACCACCTCGATATATTTGGAACGCCACCCCAGAATGCCGGATTTTGATATTGATAAAATCGAATTGAGAGATGCTGTATCTGAAATTCGATAGTATCCGGAACTATCTTTTGAGAGATAACCTTTTGCGCATAAGAACTCTACTTCTTCCATAAGCTCAATACTCACAGGAGCGCCATATTTATTTCGTGCAAATCCGTATCCCCATTTTTGAGCATTGCATCCGTCATATATGCTGAGCAATTCGGCCAAGTAAAGCATAGTGTTGATTTCAAACAACGTTTGTTCTGCGTATTTATTTCTTGGGTGAGAGAGATAAAACAGAATATCAAAGTTTGCACAAATATTCACACCTATCCCTCCAATTTACTTTCAATTGTTGAAATAGACCTTTCGAAAAGTTCGAAATGTGTATTTTGAACAGACGATAGTTTTGCCCATTTTAACATGCTTATCAATTCGAATTTCTCAAACTTAGTTTTGCCGGCAAGGGTTTGAATCAGGCCAGAAGAATTCAAATTAGCAGTAATAATCATCTTCTGATTTGCCGCAATATACTCATAAAACATTGAGCCAGCATTTGTTTCATACGCAATGTCCAGAGAGCCTTCAGGGGTATCTATTAACATGGAGGTTGAGGCGGTTGTTTTGCTACAAACAAAAGTAACAATGGCCATCCTCAATGCAATGTCAATAAAAAATCGCTGGGACTCGGACAACTCGAACTCATTGTCTCTATTCGTATCATCGATTTGAAGAATGAATTTGAACATTTTTCTGCCATCGTCAGTAACAGAAACTAAAGTCATATCCAGGTCTAATCCAGTGAATTCTTTGGCAAACTTTTTGAAAATGGGCAGAAAGTCTACTTGAACTCTGCGATAGATTTTCTCTAAGCTTACACATAGATTGTCGTATTCCATCTTCAGCTGATCTCGATCTTCGATATGTTTGAATTTTTCTCTCTCAACCGTACTTATCGAATCCTGCAGGGCCTTGATACGGCTGCTCCAGGAATCATCTGTCGCATCATCGAGCAGGAAACTATAACATTTCTTTTCGATATCTTCTTTGCGTTTTTTCAACTCTTCAATTTTCTTTTTCAAATTATCGAGTTGTTCTTCGACTGTTTGCTGACGAAGAATCAATTCTTCAAGCTCGTGCTCAATCTTCGATAAGTTATTGTCAATTTTTGCCAATTTAGCGATAATCTCTGTTTGCTCTGAAGCTGTCTCAGGAATATGCTCTCCACACAGTGGACAGACATTTTGATTGAGAGCTTGTTCGATGTGTTCAGGAAGTTTTTGATGAGCAGTATGACAAATTGGGCACCCATCTGATGTCAATGCCATAATAATTGGATTTCTATAAAGGTGCCCATTTCCGGCGTAAAGCTCGGCGTAATGTTCTTCATACTCTTTTCTTAAGCGAACCTTTTCAACTGTTAGCTCTGTGATTCTGGCATATATCTGTTGCCGTTCCTTTGTATAACCCTGATGATAGGACTCGCCTTCTTCAAGTTCTTTGATTATTTCTTCATATTCATTTTGAGCACTCGCTTCATCTTCACTTGCGTAATGAGGGCGTGCTTCTTCGGTCTTGGATTTTTCTTCAATTAAAGTAGTCAGACGTGCAGATTGCTTTGATATCTCCCACTGCACATTTCGAATTCTCGAATTGACCTTTTGAATTTCACGTGCAAGTTCGTCGGCTCTTTCTGCATTGTCAACGCTTTCACCTAAGCACAAGAAAATCGTGGGAGTAAGAATGGATGGATTCCAGAATAGACAGTCTCGACTTTCATCAAAAGTTAAGACCTTCAGCTGCAGAAATACAAACTGCGCATAGTTATTCAAATTAGCGAGCCGAACCACATCGTCTTCGTAGTTACGAGGATCTTGAGTCTCATTGTCAAGTTTGTATTCAAGTATGCTATTATCGGGAAAGAAGTTGCGCACCACTTCAATTCTTTTATTTCCAAGCATAAAAACAATTCGCGTTGACGCATAATCTTTGTCTACTTCAGAAATTCTACCGTCAAAATATTGTAAATAGTAATTATTTCCTCGATCAAGGGTGTCGATAGATTTCAACTTTTTATTTGTCGGATTTATTCTGCCGGTAATAGCAAAGTTAACACAGTTCAATAAAGTGGATTTGCCAATGCCATTAGCTCCCATAAGACATGATACGGGTTTAGAGAAATCCATAACAACAGATTGCTCACAGTACAGAGAGAAATTTGTGAGCTCCAATTTTATAATATTGGGCAAATAGATATCAGGCATAAGGTTACCTACTTTCTGCAGATAATGAGAGACTCTCTAAGTCGTACTTTCTGCTGGTTTTCATCTACACATTGGCTGGATGTTCTCAACTTCCTAAGTGCATTGACGCTATCTAATTCCCAACCGTGGGTAGTTGCAATATCTGCCAATATCAAGTCAACAGGAATTTCAACTCCTGAATAGGCAGAGGTGCTTACGACAAACCAGAGTTGAGAATTTTGTTTTGCAATTCTATATGATTGCTTTAATACTTCTTCCATATCATAAAAGTAGGAAGAAACCATTTGAGGTATATTGGCATTCCACAAGGTATCTTGTTTGGCTGTGAGTTTTTGTACAATACCTGTTACCCAAGGCGAAGTTGAGCTATCCTTTCTATCCCATTTGCATTGCACATGCGAACGCAGAGTTTGCTTTCTGAGTTGCATTAGTTCGCTATTATCTTTAACGAATTTCCCTAAGAAGAGTTCTGGGCGGTATATATCAGAGTAGTCGAATGAGTTTAAATATGGCGGAGAAAATATAATCAAATCAGCCGAATCGTGTTCTGACGCTTGTAGCAGTTTCCGGGTATCCCCCTGCGTAATATCTCTTGTGCCCTCTAATAGCGGACTTCTTTCTAAATCGGATATCATTTGCAATGCGTTTGCCTTAAAAGTATCTCGCAAGTTCGCGCCAGTATAGTTGAGTGCTTTCCAATTCTTTAAATACCGTAGACATTTTCCATCCTTTTTTGCGTTACAACATTGCATAGCCGATGTGATTAGAGCCAGAAGGAAGAAGTCTTTATATTCAGAAAGAGAAATGTGCTGGTATAGGGCTTCGTATGCCCTGAGTACATCTAAATTAAACAGCCACTTCCCGTTCTCTCCGGAACCAGTAAATGTAGAGACCCCTTCTAAAGGACTCTTCAATCTGAATGGACGTTGAACTAAGATGCGATTTAACTCTTTCGTATAGTCATGAATCGATTTTGTACGTTGTTGGCATTTTGTTTTTCCAACAAAGCTCATAAACGGGTTTACTTCATAGCCTATAGCATTACAACGACTTTGCAATGCTGTGAGTGGACTTGTTCCGGAGCCAGAAAAGGGATCCAGAACAGTGAAGGAAGTTGATTTATTATCCTTCTTGGTCTCTCGTATAGCACGTTCAACCAGAGTTAAACTAAAACCTTCTTTGAATTCATACCAACGATGTCTGGGTTGTTCCATATTGGCGGAAAAATTTGGAATACAATCCTCTCCGTATGAATGTTCCCAAACTGCGTTTATAGTTTCCATGACTTTCACCTTGTACCAATAGATTTTGCGCTGGCATGAGTATATATTACGAAAATATATTTTATCTATTATATCTGAATTTGGTGATTTTGACAATATCTCCTTCTCCGTTTTTCGAAAAAAGATGTCGCTTACTGGAGATAGTTATGTAAATCCCTCAAATCCTGCGCCGCAATAGACAAAGAATAAGAAAATCCCTCTGAAATCAATGATTTCAGAGGGATTTTGGTCCGAGTGAGGTGACTTGAACACCCAACCTCGACATCCCAAATGTCGCGCCCTACCAGTTGAGCCACACCCGGATATTCACTTTTCTGCCATGATACCACGGCGAGGGGTAAAAATAAAGATTTTTCTGTCTGTGGTCATTCCTGTGGTCAAAACCGCTTTTGTGCCGGTTTCGGCGACCAGAGAAAAACCAGCAAACGCAGGCGCTGCAAGGCTTTGCGTCGTTTCGCCTCACCCTATCCCGGATACCGCCACGGCACTCCCAAAGCAGGCGCGCTACCAACTGCGCTACACCCGGTTATTGAGTTTTTTATCCGGCTGGGCGTATTCTCCCAAACCAAGCGCGATACCAACTTCGCTATACCTGGATACTATTGATACTTGAATAGGGCTTCGATTCGAAGCCCTATTATTATACCGCCTGCTCTGCGCGGTTGCAAGGGTTATTTGCGGTGCGCGGAGCGTTTTTCGGCATCCTTGGGGCGCGTACCCTTCATCGCCTCGTGTTCCTGACAGAGCTCGTCGTGCAGCTGGAGCGAACTCCACGCGGCATTGTCCTCGGTGACGACGGCCTTGAGCGCGACGACCACGCGGCTGCGGCGAAGAGACGAGAGCAGCGCGTCGAGCTGCGGACCGGAAAGACCGCAGAGCACGAGCATCTCGTCGGAAAAGCCGCCCTCGACGGGTTCCTCGACAGGGGAGAAGCCCTCAAGATCGCAGAGATAGCCGATCGGCTGCGAAAGCTCCTCCGGCGCGACGACGCGCCCGCTCACACCGAGCTTGAAGAGCGCGAAGCGGACCTTTTGCAGCCGTGCGGCGTCCTTGAAATTGTAAAGCAGTGCACATGCCATGGTCAAACCCTCCTCAGCGGTGCTGCGCGGCCTTCTGTGCCATGATATCGGGATCGATGCAGAAATAGGTGAACTCGCCCGTGGCGAGGAGCTTGCCGCCCTCGCCTAAAATGTCCACATTGACAAGGCAGGTCGTTCTGCCGCGGTGGCGGACCTTCGCGTCCGCGCGCACGACACCCTCTGACTGGTTGCGGAGAAAATGCATCGAGCTGCCCTGCGTCACGTAGGATCGACCATCCGTGTGGGCGGCGTAGCCCGTGGCGTTGTCGGCCATCGTGTAGATCGCGCCGCCGTGCACGATACCGTAGGGATTCTTGCTCTCGGGGCGGATCTCAAGCTTGAAGATCGCGTGGTCGGGCTCGACAAATTCCGCTTCAATGTGATTATAGGTGGCAAAAAGATTCTTCTTGTTCAATTCCGCCGCCTGCTGGGCGGCTGTGAGCTGTTCCATGAAAGTGCTCCTTTGACATTGTTACTGTCGTATCCTACCACAGTGCGGCGATAAAAGCAACAATGCGGTGAAAACATCGAATCAGTAAAAATCGACAGAAGAATACGAATTTTGTATAACATTATCATTTTGATTGCAAAAAATGAAAAAACTTGTATCGCTTGCCCACTTCCATTTTGCGTGAAAGCCTGCTATACTACCTTTACCATAGAAAAATATGCGTTTGAAGGGAAATTCCCTATGGTATATGAGAGTAGTGCGTCCTCCCGCTGCGCCGCGGGGCCGAAGATCGCCGCCATCGGCGGCGGCACGGGCCTGTCGACGATGCTGCGGGGATTGAAAAAATATACAGACCGCTTAACGGCTATCGTCACAGTGGCGGACGACGGCGGCGGGAGCGGCGTGCTGCGCCGTGAAATGGGTATTCTGCCGCCGGGTGACGTGCGGCAATGTATGCAGGCGCTCGCGAACACCGAGCCTGTGATGGAGCAGCTTCTCGGCTATCGCTTTCCCGAGGGACAGCTCAAGGGGCAGTCGTTCGGAAACCTGCTGCTTGCGGCGCTCAACGGCATGGCGGGGAGCTTTGAAGAGGCCGTCGCCATGATGGGACAGGTATTGGCGATCTCGGGCCGCGTGCTGCCGGTGACGAACGCGGATGTACAGCTCGAGGCCGTGTTTGAAAACGGCGCGCGCGTTGTGGGCGAATCGCACATCTTCAACGCGAAAAAGCAGCAGGACTGCCGCATCCACCACGTTTCGCTCGTGCCGGAGCACCCGAAGGCGCTGCCTGACGCGCTCCGCGCTATTTCGGAGGCCGACCTCATCCTGCTCGGCCCGGGAAGCCTTTATACAAGCGTGATCCCGAATCTGCTCGTCGACGGTGTGGCCGACACGATCCGCGCGTCGCACGCGCAGAAGTTTTACATCTGCAATATCATGACACAGGACGGCGAGACCGAGGGCTACACCGCCGCCGATCATCTGGAAGCCCTGCAGCGTCACGGGCGGGAGGGGATCGTCGACCTCTGCCTTGCCAACAATGCGCCCATCCCGCGCGAGCTCGCCGCGCGATACAGTGAAGAGGACGCGGAGCTGCTGCGCGTCGACCGCGAGCGCATCGCGGCGCTGGGAATCGCGCTCGCGGAATACCCGCTGCTCTCGGCGCAGGGAGGCTACGCCCGCCATGACCCGGCGCTGCTGGCGCAGGCGGTCATGGAGCTGTATCGCGAGCGCACGGTGCGCATCTACCGCGGCACCCAGCAGTACATTACGGAAGAACAGGAGTGGAAATAATGCTCAACAGTAAGGAATTTGTCAGGGAATTGCAGCTGCGCCATGAGAGCGTCTGGATGAACCCGAATGTTGGGAGCGCGGACGCCGCACTCGCTGCGCTGCCGCTCACGCGCACGGACGTCGACGATGCCGAGGCGCGGCTGGAGCGCTTCGCTCCGTTCATCAAGAAGGTATTTCCCGAGACCGCGGCTGATCGCGGCCTCATCGAATCGCCGCTGACGGAAATTGAAAACATGCGCGCATGGCTCAACGAAAATGAAGGTGCGCAGCTTGCAGGCAAGCTCTTCTTGAAGCGCGACAGCGACCTGCCCGTCGCGGGCAGCGTCAAGGCGCGCGGCGGCTGCTACGCGGTGCTCAAGCACACGGAGGACTTAGCGCTTGCGAACCGGTTGGTCGAGACGCGCGACGACTACAGCGTGTTTGCCACGCGCGCGTTCCGCGACTTTTTCTCGCAGTATGAGTTGCACGTCGGTTCGACGGGCAATCTGGGGCTGAGCATCGGCATCATGGGCGCGGCGCTCGGCTACAGAGTCACGGTCCACATGAGCGCGGACGCGCGGCAGTGGAAAAAGGACCTGCTGCGCGCAAAGGGCATAACGGTGCTCGAATACGGCGCGGACTACTCCTACGCCGTGCAGAAGGGCCGCGAGCGCGCGGCGGAGGACCCGAAAAGCTATTTTATCGACGATGAAAACTCTGTCGACCTCCTCCTCGGCTACGCTGTGGCTGCGCGGCGGCTCAAGGCGCAGCTCGCCGCGAAGGACGTCACGGTGGACGACGAGCACCCGCTGCTCGTTTACATTCCCTGCGGCGTCGGCGGCGCGCCGGGCGGTATCTGCTTTGGCTTGAAGCAGGAGTTCGGCGACGCGGCGCATGTCTACTTTGCCGAGCCGGTGGAAGCGCCGTGCATGCTGCTCGGCCTCGCCAGTGGCTTGCAGAATGAGATCTGCGTGCAGGATATTGGCCTGACGGGCCGCACCGCGGCGGACGGCCTCGCCGTCAGCCGCCCTTCGGGTTTTGTGGGGGAGACGGTCAAGGAGATGGTCGGCGGCGGCTTCACGGTGTCGGACGAGCATCTGTTCACAGACCTTCACGCCCTGCACGAGACGGAGGGACTTTTTGTCGAGCCGTCCGCCTGCGCGGGCTTTGCCGGTGCGATGGAGCTGTCCAAGATGACGGATTATCTCGAAAGCAGCGGCCTTGGCGCGCACTGGGAGAATGCCGCGCACATCGTCTGGGCGACGGGCGGCGCGCTCGTGCCGGAAGGCGAACGCGAGAAGTACCTCACAAACTGAAAAGAGATAAAAAGAAGGACTTCACGCAATGCGTGAAGTCCTTCTTTTTTGCGCCGCGGCGGGGAGGGGACCCCCGTTACGCGGGCGTCATCGTCAGGGTATAGTTCGCCGTGCGGATCACGATCTGCGTTACGGCGCTCTTGGCCGTGTCGACGCTGAGCTCGGCGGTGTAGCCGGTGAAGCTGTCCTCCGCATAGGAGACATGCAGCGTCCAGGTCTCCGCACTGCCCACAGCGGCGGTGCGCTTGAAATCCGTGATGTGTTTGCTGCGCGCACCTGCGAACTGGCAGTCAAGGAAGCATTTGCCGATGTAGCTATTCTCCGCCCATACAGCCACCTCGGCATAAATCGGATAGCCAACATCACCTAGTTCCGGGCTGTTGCCAGAGATGCCAATCTGTTCATCGCTTGCAAAACCGCCCTTGACAGCATAATAATTTGCAAAATAACTGACACCGTTATCAAAGAACGGGAACGGCTCGGCAGTAAATTTCACGGTGGTGACATCCGGTGTGCTGCTGACGTCGAGCGCGGCGTCGAAGCTCGTCTTTTTGCCGCCGCCTTCGAGCGTGCCGCGGTATTTGCCGCCCGCGAGGTAGCTGTTATTGAGGATCGTGAGCGCCTTGTCGAGCGCGGCGTTTCCGGTGTTCGGTTCGGTCGGCACATGGGCGGGGGCAGAGGTCGTGTCGATGCGCAGTCCGTTCTCTGCGTCCCACTGATAGCTCCAGCCGAAAGAGTCGACCGCATAAGCCCATGTGAGCGGGAAATAGGTGATTCCGTTGTAATTGAAAATGGGATACTTTTCTTCCTTGTTATTGATCTGTGCGCCGTTGACGCTGATCTTGTAGCTTGCCGGTGTGACGGCGACACTGCCGCGCTGCGCCTTGCCGATCTCAGCGACGTAAGCGCTCTGCGCGCCGCCGGCGGTGATATTGAGCGACTTGGCGGCATTGTTCCAGTCGGTCTCCACGCCCATGAAACGGCTTAAGTGATACGTCATGGGAAAGTAAGTGATGTTGCTATAGGTCAGCAGGGGGTACTTGGCGTTCTTGTTGTCGATGACCTGGCCGTTGAGCGTCACCTTGCCGGTGACGACGTCGGCGCGCATCGCGGCCTCGGCCTGCGGCAGCAGACTGAACGCGAGGGCGATGCAGCAGGCGATGGCAAGCAGGACGCGCAGAAAAGTCTTGTTGATGGTAGACATAACATACTCCTTTCCGTTTTGTGATGGTTGACGTTTACTCGTACAGCTTGGCGCTGCGGTTGAGGTACACGAGCTCTATGATCTCGACCACGCCCAGACCGATGGCAATGGCGAGAATGAGCAGCAGCAGGACGGTCAGGCTGCCGTTGTAAAAATAGAAGAAGGAAGCCGACGACAGACACAAAAGCAGGATCAGAATGAGAAATGCGCCGAGAGCGCCGATGACCACGACCTGCCAGGTGCAGAGTGAACGCCATTTTGCCGCCATCGCGTCGTCTGCGCCGTCAAACGCTTCGGCGCAGGCGGTGAGCTGGTGGTACGCCGCAAGTGTGGCAAACAGGAAGATCAATCCCAGCAGAATGATCAGAACGACCAGAATCGCGGAGACGTCCGATGCCGTTATCCACTCCTGTACGCTTGGCGCATCGAGAAGCGCAACGAACGGCAGCGCGATCAGCGGCAGAAGATTAAAGTACACGGCCTTGCGGAAGCGGGGGACGGCCGCGCTCAGCTTCCAGAGCACAACGAGCGCGAGAATGCTGACCGCAAGCGACACCACACTCAGTACAACGCCGAGCGCCGGGATCTTGTCGCCGAGCTTGAAGGTGTTGTTCAAAAGATTGATGACGGTATTGGCGATGCCGAGGCGGAAGAGGTTCTGGAACCCCTTGTGCAGCAGCGGCGCGTTTGGCCTCTCGCGCAGGGGGATGACCGGCGGCGCGGGCGGGGGAGTGACAGCGCTTTCTGCGGGGACGGGAACGGCAATGGGGGAGGCTTCGGGGACGGGGTCAGGGCTTGGTGTCGAATTGTTTTCCATCATGGCGGTTCTCCTCTCTTGTTTTCTCGCTTTTTATTTTTCTCTCAATTTGAAATACGGTCACGCTCACTGGAAGCGGTATCCCTGCGCGGTAAGGGAGGCAAGGTAGTTCATAAAGTTTTCGTACTGCTCAAAGTGCAGCAGGTCGCTTGCCTCGACCTCATGGAACGAGGCGATTTTAGTGGAGGTATCCACCCACACAAGATAGTCGTTCACGGTTTCGCCTCCTCGTCGGGGAGCTTTTCCCCCTCTATGTCATCAAAGGTGAGAATATTCTCGTCTTCATCGCCGTCGGAAAGATCGACGGTCTTCTCCGTGACCGCCACGCTCTCGGCCAGAGCGCGCAGGACGGCTTCATCGCCGCTGGCGTCGAGCGAGAAGTGGAGATTGCTCTCCTCGTCGATCCATTCAAGAGTGCTCCACAGCGACTCATCGCTCGCAAGGAAGAACTTGCCCTTGCAGCCGTTGACGGTGACCTCGGAAATCTCGGTGTCCTCGCCCATGTCGTAATAGCTGAACGAATCGTCCTGCATGTAGATATAGCTGAAAAGGATGAGGTCGTCGCCGCTCCGATAGCAGAGCTGACGGAAGCCGGAGTCCTCGTAGCTCATATCTTCGTCCAGCGTGTAACCGTCCGGCAGAGCGGTGATCGTGTAGAACGGCAGCTCGCCGGTGGGGGCGTCGCCCGCGTATTCATAGGAGACCTGCGAGCCCGTCCACGTTTCCACCCAGTGGATCATAGCGGCCCGCGCGGCGGGACTGGCGGCGGCAAAGCTGCTGAGCGCGAGCAGAGCGACCAGAGCAACCATGGCCGCGCGCTTGGCGAGCTTGCTCCAGAAGCTCCGCTGCGCGGGGCGCTTGTAGGTCAGAGCCTCTTCGACGTATTTCGCGCCGATCTCGTTCATGGCGTCGGAAAAAAGCTCGGGTGTCATACCAGCACCTCCTGTTCAGTCAGATAGGTCTTGAGCTGCTTGCGCATACGCGTCAGGCGCAATCGGGCGTTGCCCTCGGTGATGCCGAGGAGCTTGCCAATCTCGGCAAAGCTGTCGGCGTACCAGTAGCGGCGCATGAAGAGCACACGGTTTTCCTTGCTCTGCGTGTCAAGAAAGCGCTCGATCGCGGCGGCGAGCTCTCTGGCCGCATAGTGCTCCTCCATCGCCTGCTGGGGCGAAGCGAGGAACGTTTCAAGCTCCTCCATGCACATATCGTAATGGCTGTTTCGTTTCATTGCCGTGTTGGCACGATAGCGCGTGATCGAACAGCGGCGGACGAGCGTGCCGACAAACGCCGGAAGCGATTCCGGACGCTGCGGCGGGATCGCGTTCCAGGTGCTCAAATAGGCATCGTTCACGCACTCCTCCGCATCCTGCGCGCTTGCAAGGATGTTGTCCGCGAGCTTGTGGCAGAGCTTGCCGTATTTCTTGTCCAGCTCGCTGATGGCATCCTCCGAGCGCGCAAAGAACAGCTCGATGATCTGCGCGTCTTCCATCGTGCAGCGCCTCCTTTCCTCGTGAAAAAGTGTTTCTACTTGAATAGACGCAATTTCCGGCAAAATGCTTCACGAAACCGTAAAATTTTTTTATTTTTCCTTTTTGACGGAAAAACCGGATGATTTGTTCCTGCGCGGCGGGAGAAAAAGGGAAGATATCGACAAAATTATATTATAAATATAAGAAAACGGCCCCGCACCTTTTCGGTACGGGGCCGTTGATCCTGCATTTAAAGGTGCAGCCTTGCGTGCTCGCAGATCGCGTCGTATGTCTGCTGGCTGATGTCGTGCTCGATCTTGCACGCATCCTCCTCAGCGGTCTTTTCGTCCACGCCGAGGGCAATGAGAAATTTTGTGAGCGTGTGGTGGCGGTCGAGCATCTTTGCTGCGATCGCCATGCCGCGGTCTGTCAGCGTGATGAGGCCGTCGCGGTCCATCTCGATATATCCGTTTTCGCGCAGGCGCTTGGTCGCGTAGGTGACGCTGGGCTTCGTCACGCCCAGATGGTCGGCCACGTCGACCGAGCGGATATAGCCGTGCTGCTCTTTCATCATCAGCATAGATTCGAGATAATCTTCAGATGCCTTTTGGATTTTCATGTGCGGTTTCACCAACTTCGCAATAAAGTACGATAATAGGTTAACATGCTCTAACAAAAAATGCAAGCATTAAAAAAATGTTCACAAAACCTCTTGACAAAATGGGTTAGAGAGATTAAACTTACGGGCGAAAGTTAAACGACACTAACTTTGCACCGGCGAATTGCGGATCGCCGCGGGCAGAAAAGTGCCAGACCAACAGCGTGCGGAGGGATAAATAATGATGCCGCTTACACTGGCGAATGCCGGAGAAGAAAATACCATCCTCAAAGTCGGCGGGAGTGCTGAAGTCAAAAAGCATCTCGAAGATCTCGGCTTTGTGGCCGGGGGCACGGTGAGCATCGTGTCGTCGCTCGGCGGGAACGTGATCGTCAAGGTCAAGGAAGCCCGTGTTGCCATTAGTGAAGAAATGGCAAGAAAAATCATGGTTTGAGCAATTTTTCAAATAAAAGGAGAGAGATTATGAAAACACTGCGTGAAGTCAAGATCGGCGAGACCGTCAAAGTCGTCAAGCTCCATGGCGAGGGCCCCGTCAAGCGCCGTATCATGGATATGGGCATCACCAAGGGCACTGAGGTGTTCGTGCGCAAGGTCGCGCCCCTGGGCGACCCGATGGAGGTCACCGTGCGCGGCTACGAGCTGTCGCTGCGCAAGGCGGACACCGAAATGATCGAAGTTGAATAATTTATTTCTACATAAGTTAAGGAAACTTAACAAGAAGGAGCAGTAAGAAACATGGAAAAGCAGATCAAAATTGCCCTCGCGGGCAACCCCAACTGCGGTAAGACGACGCTGTTTAACGCCCTGACCGGCTCGAATCAGTTTGTCGGCAACTGGCCCGGCGTCACCGTGGAAAAGAAGGAAGGTAAGCTCAAGAAGCACGATGACGTGGTCATCATGGACCTTCCCGGTATTTACTCCCTGTCCCCCTACACGCTGGAGGAAGTCGTCGCCCGTAACTACCTCATCACCGAGCGTCCCGACGCGATCCTGAACATCATCGACGGCACGAACCTCGAGCGTAACCTGTATCTCACCACCCAGCTCACTGAGCTCGGCATCCCCGTGGTCATCGCCATCAACATGATGGATATCGTCCGCAAGAACGGTGATGAGATCAACGTCAAGGAGCTCTCCCGTGAGCTTGGCTGCGAGATCATCGAGATCTCCGCACTCAAGGGTGACGGCGTCATGGACGCTGCCGAGGCTGCCATCCGCGCCGCCAAGGGCACCAAGACCGTCCCGATGCACACCTTCTCCGGCCCTGTCGAGCACGCCATCGCCCACATCGAAGAGGCGGCCGTGCACTCCATGCCGGAAGAGCAACAGCGCTGGTACGCGATCAAGATCTTTGAGCGCGACGACAAGGTGCTCGCAAAGCTCAGCATCCCCACCGAGACGATGAACCACATCGAAGAGGACATCAAGGCGGCGGAGACCGAGCTCGACGACGATGCCGAGAGCATCATCACCAACGAGCGCTACATCTACATCGCACAGCTCATCAAGGGCTGCTACAAGAAAAAGAGCACGGAAAAGCTCTCCACCTCCGATAAGATCGATAAGGTCGTCACCAACCGCTGGCTGGGCCTGCCCATCTTCGCGGTCGTGATGTTCCTTGTGTACTGGGTCGCTATGGTCGGCGTGGGCGCGCCCGCGACCGACTGGGCAAACGACGGCCTGTTCGGCGATGGCTGGCACCTGCTGGGCATTGGTTCCGCCGCCTACGGCGAGGCAAGCGACGATTACACCGCCGCGACCGAAGCGGCTGACGCGTTCGTCGGCCTCGACATGGAAGACGAGAGCTTCGACGCCGACGCGGCGCTCGAAGAGCTCAAGGCCTTCCAGCCCACCGAAGACACTGCCACTGTTGATGTTGAGGATGAAGAGACCCTCGCCATCAATGAGATGACCGCCTACTACGACGCGCTGCCCGAGGGCGCGGACAAGATGGACGATGTTGTCCAGATGACCTATGTGGACGCTGTCAGCTACTTCGAAGAGAACGGCTTTGACGAGCCCGACCCGGCTGACTACGGCGTTTGGGTCCCGGGTGTCCCCGTTCTGATCGGCGATGCGCTTGACGCTGCCGGTACGGCTGACTGGCTCAACGGCCTGATCCTCGACGGTATCGTCGCCGGTGTCGGCGCGGTGCTCGGCTTCGTGCCTCAGATGCTGGTCCTGTTCCTGATGCTCGCCTTCCTCGAGGCCTGCGGCTACATGGCCCGTATCGCCTTCGTGCTCGACCGTATCTTCCGTAAGTTCGGCCTTTCCGGTAAGTCCTTCATCCCGATGCTCGTCGGTGTCGGCTGCGGCGTTCCGGGCGTCATGGCCTCCCGTACCATTGAAAACGAGCGTGACCGCCGTATGACGATCATGACCACCACGTTCATCCCCTGCGGTGCGAAAGTGCCCTTCATCTCCATGGTCGCCGGCGCGATCTTCGGTGGTGCCGCATGGGTCGCCACCTCCGCCTACTTCGTCGGTATGGCTGCCATCATCATCTCCGGCATTATGCTGAAGAAGACAAAGATGTTCTCCGGCGACCCCGCCCCCTTCGTTATGGAGCTGCCTGCCTACCACTGGCCGACCCTCGGCAACGTGCTGCGCAGCATGTGGGAGCGCGGATGGTCGTTCATCAAGAAGGCCGGTACCATCATCCTGCTTTCCACTATCTTCGTGTGGTTCACCACCTACTTCGGCTGGGTCGACGGCACGTTCCAGATGCTTTCTGAGGATCAGATCGACTCCTCTATCCTTGCTAAGATCGGCAACCTGATCGCCTGGATCTTCATCCCGCTCGGCTGGGGTAACTGGCAGGCGACTGTCGCCTCCATCACCGGCCTTGTCGCCAAGGAGAACATCGTCGGTACGCTCGGTATCCTCTACGGCGGCGGTGACCTGACCGTTTACCAGAACATCGCGGCGGCCTTCACCGGCATCACCGGTTATTCCTTCCTGGTGTTCAACCTGCTGTGCGCTCCGTGCTTCGCGGCCATCGGCGCGATCAAGCGCGAGATGAACAACGCGAAGTGGACCTGGTTCGCCATCGGCTATCAGTGCGGCTTTGCTTACCTCATTGCCCTGATGATCAACCAGTTCGGCAACGCCTTCACCGGCAGCCTGAACGTCATCGGACTGATCGCGGCCATCGTTGTCCTCGCCGGTATGATCTACATGCTCTTCAAGCCCTACAAGGAAGCTACCAAGCTGAGCGACAAGCACTAATCCCTTAACACCGATACCCTGCGAAAGGAGTGATTTCCATGTTGAACTGGGTTACCGCAAACCTGTCGACGATTATCGTCTCTGCTATCCTGCTTGCCATAATCATTGCTATCTCCACCTATCTTATCCGGCAGAGAAAGAGGGGAAGAAACTCCTGTGGCTGTAACTGTGCACACTGCGCTATGCACGGCACTTGTCACAGTAAGCAGCATTAAATAGCACAGGAGACGCGGGACTTATCCACCCGCGTCTCCTGCGCCGTATGAAAGGAAATGATCTTAACATGTACGAAACCAAAGTGAAGATCGACGGCATGATGTGCGGCATGTGCGAATCGCACATCAACGACGCCATCCGCAACGCGTTCTCCGTGAAGAAAGTCTCTGCCTCCCACTCCAAGGGCGAAGCGGACATCATCAGCGAAGAGCCCATCGACGAGGCGAAGCTGCGCGAGGCCATCACCAAGACCGGCTATGACTTCGTCTCCATGACGAGCAAGCCGTATGAAAAGCACGGCCTGTTCGGCTTTCTGAAGAAGTAAAAGACAAAATGAAAGGCACGGCTTTTGCCGTGCCTTTTTTTGACTTAGTTCTGCGCTTCGGTGCGCTTCCTGCGGTGCGGGCTTTTCAAAAAGTCGACGAGCTTTTGCTCCATGCGGGAGAGCTGCTGCGATTTGAGCGTGATGAGATAGATCGTGCGCTTGAGCGCGCTTTTGTCCATCTCGAAGGCGAGCAGCGTGCCGTTTTGGACCTCCTGCTCCACGGCGAGTGCCGAGAGCACGGCAACGCCCACGCCGCCGGAGACCATCTGCTTGATGGCCTCGGGGTCGTCCACGCGCGCCACGACATGCAGCATATCGTGGGAGAGACCGAGCGTGCGCAGATAGTTTTGCAGGCTCGTGTCCGTGCCAGAGCCCTCTTCGCGCGAGACGAACGGCTCTTCGAGCAGCAGCTCGCGGCCGTAGACGCCGCGCTCTCTGAGCATGCGGTAGTGCTCGTTGTTCGGCGCGGCGAGCACGAGCCTATCGTCGTAGAGAGGGAAGTAGTCCACATTTTCCGGCTCACTGACCGCGCCGACAAAGCCGACGGCGATCTGGCCGGATTTAAGCATCCGGTGCACCTGCTCGCTGTCGCCGCGGCGCAGGGAATAACGGAACTCCGGCTCGCGCTTCAAAAACGCGGCGAGGTAGCCCGGCACCAGATATTGCCCCGGCACGGTGGACGCGCCGAGCGCGACCACGGGGGCGCTGTCCGCGTCGGAGAACAGCGTGCGCAGCGCGGCGCAGTCATTCAGAATGCGCCTTGCGATGGGGTAGACCTGTTCGCCCTCCTTCGTCAAGCGAACATGGCGGCGGTTGGAGCGCACGAAGAGCTCCTTGCCGAGCGCCTGCTCTAAAAGAGAAATGTGCGCGCTCACGGTGGACTGGTTGAAGAACAGCTCCTCCGCCGCGCGGGTGAAGCCGCCGTATTCCACAACGGCGACAAAAATTTCAAGCTGCTTGAGGCTGATATCGTTCATAAGACGGGTTTCCTCCGGAATGTCGTTCTACTTTGAAAAGAATAATATGAGAGAACGAAAAAAGCAAGGCGTTTCATCGCTTTTTTCAATGATAAACTGTATTTTATGAAATGCAGGCGATGAATCGCGCGCTCTTGCAATTTGCGGGGGAGTTTGGTATCATGGCAGGCAGATCAAAAGAAAAACGGCGGTGATGATAAGATGAAAACAGTGCTTGTGACGGACGGAAAATACCGCTCGTCCATCGCGGCGGTGCGTGCGCTGCACCGCGCGGGCTACCGCGTGGTCGTGACGCAGACAAGGGCGGACGTCAAGAGCGCACCCGCAGTGTCGGTGTCAAAATCCTGTGATGATTTCCGCTGGATCGACGGCGCGTGCGCGGATGCGGATTACGCCGAAAAACTGCTGAGTACACTCAAAGAGTACGAGCATCCGGTGCTCTTCTGCGTCGGCGCGGTGACGCTTAACACCGTCGCCGCCCGTCGGGAGGAGTTTGCCGCGCTGGCGAACTTCCTCATCGCGCCGAAGGAGACGCTCGACGCGCTCAACGACAAGGAGAGCGTGCATCAGCGCGCGCTGGAGCTTGGCATTCCTGTGCCGCGCGAGTACGACGGCACGCCGGAGAGCTATCCCGTCGTCGTCAAGCCGCACTGCGGGGAGAAGTTCGGCCTCAAGGCCGCCGACCGCTACGCCGTGGCGAACAACGAGGCGGAATTCGACGCCATCATGGAAAAGATGCAGCGCTACGACCCGAGCCCCATCGTGCAGCAGAAGATCACGGGCGCGGGCGCGGGCGTGAGCCTGTTGCTCGGCCGCGAGAGCGAGCTGCTCGGCGCGCTGTGCCACCGCCGCGTGCGCGAGTATCCCATCACGGGCGGGCCGTCGACCTGCTGCGAGAGCTTTTATGATGAAAAAATGATCGACGAGGCGTACGAACTGCTCAAGTCGTTTTACTTTACAGGCCTTGCCATGGTTGAGTTCAAAGGGGACTGTATTTTGGAAGTCAACCCCCGCGTGTGGGGCAGTTTCCCGATGACGGAGGCGGCGCAAAGCCCCATCGTCGCGCACTACGCGCAGGCCGCGCAGGGCGGGCAAGTCACCTACACGGCGAAGGACTACCGGACGGGCGTAAAAATGCGCTTTTTCCTCAACGACACGGTCGCTGCACTGAGTTATCTGAAGGCGGGCCGCGTCAAGGAGGGTCTGCGCGGTCTCGGCGATTTCTTCACGGCGAAAGAGGCCTTGAGCGCCAAGGGCGATGGCAAGGTCATGCGCGCATACCTTAAAAAGAGCCTGTTTGAGCGCTGAGAAAGGGGAGAGGATCATGGAGCTGCGGCTCGATCTGCACATTCATTCCGAGCGGTCGTTCGATGGCTGCATGAGCCTGAGCGAGATCGTTGCGCTTGCGCGCGAGCGCGGGCTGAACGGTGTCGCCATCTGCGACCACGACCGCGTGCTGGACGAGGTTCCGGAATTCGACGATTTTCTCGTCATCCCCGCGACCGAGGTTTCGACCGAGCGCGGGCATCTGCTGGGTCTCTTTGTGAGAGAACCCATCGAAACGAGGAAGTTTTCCGAGTCGGTCACGGCCATTCACGCACAGGGCGGGCTGGCGGTCATCGCGCATCCCTTTGAGCACAGCACAGACGCGAACCGGCTCGACGATGTGATGAGCCGACTTGACGGCGTCGAGATCTGGAACAGCCGTGCCGACCGCAAGAACAAAAGCGCCAACGCCATGGCGCGCGAGCTGGCGCAAAAATGGGAAAAACCCGTCACTGCGGGCAGCGACGCACACGTGCCAGAAGAGATCGGCGGCGGCGTGACGGTGCTGGAAGCGGACGGGCTGTCGCTTTCCGCCGTCAAGGCAGCGCTCCTGCGGGGCGCGAAGCAGGTCGAAGGCCGCCGTGGCCGCGCAATGTGCGTAGCGAGAAGCCAGAAGACCAAAAGAGAGAAGACAAACGCAGGCGTAAAAAGACGAGTAAATGGAATGCTCTTTACAGTAAAATGCGCCTTGCAGGACTTTACCACCAGGGAGGATGGATGGCATGTCATGGATCGTTAAACTCGGCAAAAAGGGAAAGAAGATCGTCAAGAAGATCATCACGCCCGCGGAAAAGCACTACGTCGGCTACACGCGCCGTATCGAGCGCGTGAAGACGGGCGAGCGCATCTGCGCGATGACGTTTGACGACGGCCCGATGGGCCTTCCCGCATCGCCCGACCGCTTTGAAGGCAAAACACTGACGGATGTGCTGCTCGACACGCTCGCGCAGTACGGCGCAAAGGGCAGCTTCGACGTCATCGGCGACACGAGCGAGAACTACCCCGACGAGGCGGGCAAGCTCGGCAGCGCGGCGTGGGGCGGCGTCAAATTCGACCACTACCCCGATATCCACTGCGACGACAAGGGCGGAGCCGTGCACAACGACCGCCTGATCCGCCGCATGCTCGACGAGGGCCATCAGATCACAAACCACGGCTACCGCCACATCATCTTCGGCAAAAAGCCGTTTGTCTACGGCGCGCGCGAGTACCTGCCTGGCTTTGACGCCGCGGTCGCGGACCTGACGCGCCTCGACACGCTGATGCGTGAGCGCTACGGCTATACGCTCACGCTCGCGCGCCCGCCGCACTATGTCGACAAGATGGCGGGCGGCTTCACGAGTTACGACGTCTACGAGCGCATAGGGTACCAGTATATGGCCGCGTCGTTCGACGGCGCGGGCTGGCTGCCCTCGACGCATGAGGACCCTGAGGCGGCGCTTCAGGCGGAGATCGACGCGATGGTCGAGCCGATGCGCAAGGCGCTCGAAAAGGACCCGGACTTCTTCTGCGGTCAGATCATCTTCCAGAAGGACGGCTACAATATGGCCAAGCGCACGCCGGTCGCGTTCGCGCTGGGCAAGCAGCTCGAGCTCCTCAAGGAGTACGGCTACCGCGTCGTCAGCGTGGGCGAGCTGATGGAGAAGAGCCCGTTTACGGATGTCGGGCGCGACGATCCGCTGTTTGAAAAGCTCGTCGCGCTTGCAAAGACGCGCGCCATCGTCTTCACGGACAACAAGCTGCGTCTTGACGATAAAATGACCGTCGGCGAGCTCGCGATGCTGCTCGCGCCGCGCGACGAGGCCATCTCCCGCCGCGTCGCCCAGCTGCGAAAGACCGGCAAGGCCGGCCCTTACGACGGCGCAATGTCCTACTGCCACGAAAACGGTCTTATCGACGCGAGCGCCAAGGCCGAGGACGCCGTCACAAAACTGCCGGACGTCATGTTTGACAGGGTAACTGGCTTTACAAGAAGAAACGTCTACGCGGCATATAAAATGGAAGAATAAAATGGCCTCAAGTACCTCCGCTACATGGCGGAGGTATTTTTTCCTCCTCGTCCACATAGGCTATGGCAGAAATGGACGGGAGGCGGGCGGCATGAAGAAGCGGCGGCAGTGGACAACATACAGCGGGAGCGGGAAGCGCGTTGCGCCGCGAACGCGCACATCGCGCGTGTCTCGCGGCAAGGAGATGGGAGTGCCGCGGCTTTGGGTGCAGCTCATCGTCTGCGGGGCGCTGTTTGTGGCGCTCATTGGCCTCAAGCTGCTGATGCCGGGGAACTTAAGCGCGCTGCGCGGGACGCTGGGGCAGTGGCTGGTGCGTGACGCGGACTTCATCTCGGCGTTTTCCGCGGTCGGGCGTGCGGCATCCGGCGAGCAGGACTGGGGCGATTCGCTGTCGGAGGCCTATGTCGCGGTGTTTGGCGGCGAGAGCAAGGCGCAGGAGGTCTCGGGCAATCTGATCGGCATGACGGTCTCGGAGCAGGACGTCTCCGACCTCACGAGCGCGCGGGAGCTGCCCGCACTCGCCGTGGGCGAGCAGCGCATTTTAGGCTTTTCATACACGACGCCGCTGTCCGGCACGGTGACATCGCCGTTCGGCTGGCGCGACGACCCGAACGGCGCGGGCGAGTGCTTCCATTACGGCATGGACATCGCGGGCGAGGAGGGCGCCTCCGTCGCCTGCTTTGCCGACGGCACCGTCGGCACGGTAGGGGAGAGCAATATCCTCGGCAACTATGTGACGGTCAACCACGAGGGCGGATTTTCAACGCTCTACGCCCATTGCAGCGCCATCACCGCGAGCGCGGGACAGAGCGTCAAAAAGGGCGATGCCATCGCTAAAGTTGGCTCGACCGGCAACGCCACGGGCTCGCACCTCCACTTTGAGGTGCACGACGGGGAAGAGTATCTGAACCCCGTTTACTATGCGGTTCCCTGAACGCGGGCTCCACGTTTCGTGGAGCTTCTGGCTGCTCATTCTGCTCGCGGCCATCGTCAGTCCGATCACGATCGTGCTCTCGATTTTGCTGGCCGCCGCGCTGCACGAGTGCGGGCATCTTCTGGCGCTGCGGGCATTCCACGTGCCCATCGAGGGGCTGCGTCTCAGCGCGTTTGGCGCGGTGCTGCACGCGCGCGGAGTGCAAAGGCTCTCTTACGGGCGTGAGCTCGTCGTCACGCTCGCGGGCTGCGGCATGAACCTCGTCTGCGGCGTTCTGACGGCGTGGTTTTCGCTGCACTATGTGTGGGTGGAGGGCTTCGTCTTCGCTGGCGCGCACATTCTGCTCTGCGCGTTCAACCTGCTGCCCATCCCGCCGCTCGACGGCTCGCACGCGCTGAATCTTGCGGTCTCGGCGTTGTTTGGCCCGCTCGTGGGCGACGCGGTCGCGGCGCTTGCGGGTGTTCTCTGTTCACTCGCGCTGCTGGGCGGGGGAGTGTATCTCTATGTGCAGACGCGCGGCGGCGCGCTCGTTATTTTTGCCGCACTGGCACTGCTTTTAAGCGCGCTCAAAGAACTGAGACTTGCGCGTCGCGCAATAAAAGTGTAGAATAGCCGAAAATGGATGTTTGTGCCCATTTTCGGCTTTTTATTTTTGCTTACTTCAGAGGAGAACTTTTGTGGATAAGAGATTGGAACGCATTTTGCCCCGCGTGCAGAAGCCCGCACGCTATGTCGGCGGGGAATTCAACGCGATCATGAAGGACAAGAGCAAGGTCGACACGCGCGTCGCCTTCTGCTTTCCCGACACGTATGAGATCGGCATGTCGAACCTCGGCATGCGCATTCTGTACGGTGTGATGAACAATATTGAGGGCGTGTGGTGCGAGCGCTGCTTCGCCCCCTGGGGCGACATGGAGCAGGAGATGCGAAATGCGAACATCCCGCTCTACGCGCTCGAATCGTTTGACCCGATCAAGGATTTTGACATCATCGCCTTTTCCATCGGCTATGAGATGGCGTTCCCCGCGATGGTCGACATGCTGGACTTAGCAGGCGTGCCGCTGCACGCGAGCGAACGCACGGCGCTCACACCGCTCGTTGTCGCGGGCGGCACGGCGATGTACAACTGCGAACCCATCGCGGATTTTATCGATCTTGCTCTTATCGGCGAGGGCGAGGAGATGGATGTCGAGCTCATCGAGCTGCACCGTCAGGCGCGGCGAGAGGGCTGGAGCAAGCACAAGTTTCTCGTGTGCGCCGCGCAGATCCCGGGCGTCTATGTGCCGAGCCTTTACGACGTTGCCTACAACGACGACGGCACGGTCAAGTCCATCACGGCAAACGAGGGTGCGCCCAAGGTCGTCCTAAAGCGCATCATGCGGGACATGGACAAGGCCTACTATCCGACCAAGACCATCGTTCCCTCGACCGAGATCGTGCAGGACCGTGTGTCGCTCGAACTGTTTCGCGGCTGCATCCGCGGCTGCCGCTTCTGTCAGGCGGGGTATGTCTACCGTCCCGTGCGCAACCGCTCGGAGGAGCTGCTGCGCGGCTACGCCGTTGAAGCCGTCGAGGACTCGGGCTATCAGGATATGACGCTCTCGTCGCTCTCGACGTCCGACTATCCGCACCTTGTCGAGCTGTGCGACGACTTAGAGGACTTCTGTGCCCAGCGGCATGTGACGCTCGCGCTGCCGTCGCTGCGCGCGGACAACTTCTCCATGGCGCTGATGGAGCGGCTGCAAAAGGGCAGAAAAACGGGACTCACATTCGCGCCCGAGGCGGGCACGCAGAGATTGCGCGACGCCATCAACAAGAATCTGACGGAGGAAGACCTGCTCGAATCCTGCCGCCGCGCGTTTGCGGGCGGATACAGCGCGGTCAAGCTCTACTTCATGCTCGGCCTTCCGACCGAGACGGACGAGGACGTGCTCGGCATTGCCGACATCGCGGCCCATGTCATGCACGCCTGGCGCGAAAGCGCACTCAACAAGACGCGCGGCGTGCGAATCACGGTTTCGACCTCGTGGTTTGTGCCAAAGCCGCATACGGCCTTCCAGTGGGAGCCGCAGATCCCCATTGAAGAGTACGAGCGCCGCGTCAAGCTCCTGCGCGAGGCGATGAACACCAAGTCCGTCACGTACAACTGGCACCCCTCGCCCACGAGCTTTATGGAGGCGGTCATCTCCTGCGGCGACCGCCGGCTCGGCAAGGTCATCGAGACCGCGTGGCGCAAGGGTGAGACGCTCAGCGCGTGGGAGGACTATTTTGATCTGAACCGCTGGATGGAGGCCTTTGAGGAGTGCGGCCTTGACCCGCACTTTTACGCCAACCGCCGCCGCAGCGAGGATGAAATTCTGCCGTGGAGCATGATCTCCTGCGGCGTTGCACCGGGGTATCTGAAGCGCGAGCACGCGCTGAGCTATGAGGGCGTGACGACGCCGGATTGCCGCACGCACTGCAACGCCTGCGGCGCAAACTGCCTGGTGGGAGGGAAATGCGATGTCTAAATTGCGGCTGGTTTTTGTCAAGGAGCATCAGGCGTCCTACATTTCACATCTCGACGTGATGCGCACGTTCCAGCGCGTGTTCCCGCGCGCGGGCCTTTCTATCAAGCACTCCAACGGCTTCCACCCGCACCCCATTTTGTCCATCGTGCTGCCGCTGCCCGTGGGGCAGTCGAGCGACTGCGAAATTCTGGACTTTGAAAGTGTGGAGGACAGCACGGGCGAGGGTGTGGCCGAGGCACTGAACACCGGTATGCCCGCGGGCCTTCGCGTGCTGGACTGCTATAGCGTGACGCGCCCTGTGCGCGAGATGGTCAACCTGCGCGCGCAGCTCGAAATGGAATACGACAACGGCGTGCCCGAGGGTGCGTGCGAGCGCATCCGCGAGTTTTTTACGCAGGAGGAGATCTTTGTCGAAAAGCGCACGAAGCACAAGGGCATGACCGAGCTCAACATTGCGCCGCTCATCCGCTCGCTCACGCTGACGGAGGGGGAGGGCGTGATCCTCGCCGATGCGGTCGTCGCCGCGCAGGACCCGGGCCTCAACCCCGCGCTGATCGGCGCGGCGGTCGCGCGGCACCTGCCGGAGATCGCGCCGGACTTTGTTCGCGTGCGCCGAAAAGAGGTCTACGACGCGGAAATGAACGTTTTCCGCTGATTTCTGCCGTGTTTTTGCAAATAATGCTTGCATTCCCGTTGGGGATGTGATATGCTACCATAGCTTGAAAAGGGCGGTCCTCTGCCGTGCGCGGGTGAAAGAGTCCCGACAGCGCCATTGATCAGCGGTCAAGAACGCCTATAAATAGGAGGAAAATATCCATGGATCTCATCAAAGAGCTCGAATCCCAGCAGCTGAAAAAGGAAATGCCCGTCATCAACGTCGGCGATACCGTCCGCGTTCATGTCAAGATCAAGGAAGGCTCCCGCGAGCGTATCCAGGTCTTCGAGGGCATCGTCATCGCGAAGAAGCACGGCGGTCTTGAGGAGACCTTCACCGTTCGTCGTCTTGCCTACGGCGTCGGCGTCGAGAAGGTGTTCCCCATCCACTCCCCCCTCATCGAGAAGGTCGAGACCGTGCGCAGCGGTTATGTTCGCCGCGCCAAGCTGTATTACCTGCGCGGCCGCGTCGGTAAGGCTGCCAAGATCCGCGAGAAGCTGTAAGGCAGATTCTTTGAGAACAAAAAAGCATGGCGTTTCCGCCATGCTTTTTTTGTTGCCTTTTTCAAAAAGCGTGCTACAATAATACATTAGAAAATCAGGCGCATTTTGCCGCAGAGAGAGACTGTTAGTCCGCCGCTGCGCGGCGCTGGGTTCAGGAGACCGAAATGGACGAATTTGATCAGAAAATGGAGATCAGCGAGCAGCCGCAGGAGGAGATCGTGGAAAAGATCCCCGGACGCGACGTGTATGAGACGGTCTCGTCTCTCGTCTCGGCGCTGCTGGTCGTTGTGCTGGTGTTTACGTTTCTTGTGCGGCTGATGGGCGTTTCCGGCCCGTCAATGATCCCGACGCTGCAGGACGGCGACCGGCTTCTCGTCGTCAACTCGCTGCTCTGCGGCGACTATCAGGTCGGCGATATCGTCATCGCGCGCAAGGAGACCTTTGACTCGAAGCCCATCGTCAAGCGCGTCATCGCCACCGCGGGCCAGACCGTGGACATCGACTTTAACTTGGGTCAGGTCTATGTGGACGGCGAGCTTCTGGACGAGGACTACATCAACGACTACACCTATCGCGAAGAGGGCACCGTGTTCCCGCTTACCGTGCCGGAGGGCGAAGTCTTCCTTATGGGCGACAACCGCAACCATTCGAACGACAGCCGCGATTCCTCGCTCGGCACGGTGGACACGCGCCTTCTGATCGGCAAGGCGGTGTTCCTCGTCTTCCCGGGACGCGACTATCTGACCGAGCAGCGCGAGTTTGGCCGCATCGGCCTTTTGCAGTAAAGGGGGACGAGCAAATGCAGTTGGATTCTCTGAGCTGGTTCCCGGGGCACATGACCAAGACCCGCCGCATGATCACGGCGGAGCTCGGCAACGTGGACGCCGTGTGCGAAATTCTGGACGCGCGCATCCCGATGAGCAGCCGCAACCCCGATGTGGACGAACTGACGGCGGGCAAGCCCCGTTTGATCGTTTTGAACCGCGTCGATCAGGCCGACCCTGAGATGACGAAAAAGTGGGCGGCGTATTTCCGCTCGCTCGGCTATGCCGTCATCGAAACGGACGCCAAGCAGGGCGGGGGCGTGAAGCAGTTTTCTTCCGCTGTGCGCGCGCTGCTGCGCGATAAGATCGCCTCTTACGAGGCCAAGGGCCAGATCGGCCGCGTGCTGCGCGTGATGGTACTCGGCATCCCGAACGTTGGCAAGTCGACGTTTATCAACAAGGTCTCCGGCCGCAAGAGCGCCAAGGCGGAGGACCGCCCCGGCGTCACGCGCACGAAGCAGTGGGTGCCGGTCGACAAGACGCTCGAGCTCCTTGATACGCCAGGCATCCTGTGGCCGAAATTTGAGGACAGTAGCGTCGGCGTGCGTTTAGCCTTCACCGGCGCGATCCGCGACGAGGTCATCGACATCGAAGAGCTCGCCATGCGCCTGATGGATTACCTCGGCAAAAATTATCCCAAGGCCATCGAGGAGCGCTACAAACTCACCGTTTCGGAAGAGGACGACGGCTATGCACTGCTCGAAAAGGCGGGGCGCAAGCGCGGCTTTCTGATCTCCGGCGGCGAGGTCGACACCGAGCGCATGAGCCGTATCCTGCTCGACGAGTTCCGCGGCGGCAAGCTCGGCCGCTTTACGCTCGAATTCCCGCCGGAGGGCGAGCGCACATGAGCGTCAACCTACACTACGAGGACAAAGCCCGCGCCGCGGGCTTTTCATCCGTCTGCGGCGTGGACGAGGCGGGCGCGGGGCCGCTGATGGGCCCTGTATACGCCGCCGCCGTCATCCTGCCGGAGGGCTGTGAGATCGAGGGGCTGAATGACTCCAAGAAGATGACGGAGAAAAAGCGCGAGGCGCTGTTTCCCGTCATCTGTGAAAAAGCCGTCGCCTACGCCATCGCGTCCGTCGACGAGAAGGAGATCGACGCAACGGATATTTTGAGCGCACGCATGAAGGCGATGCAGCTCGCCATCGATGCGCTGCAAATCCCAGCGGACTATGCGCTCATCGACGGCAACCGCGACCACGGCGCGTCGGCAAAGATCACCACGCCGCACGAGACCATCGTCGGCGGGGACGGCGCAAGCTTATCCATCGCCGCGGCGAGCGTGCTGGCGAAGGTCAGCCGTGACCATTATGTGGTCGAAGTGCTCGACCCGATGTATCCCGAGTATCAGTTCGCCAGGCACAAGGGCTACGGCACAAAGCTCCACTACCAGATGCTCGATCAGTACGGCCCGAGCCCTGTGCACCGCATGACGTTCCTCAAAAAGTGGGAGGCGCGGCGATGAGCACGAAGCAGGACGGCGACTGGGGCGAGGCGCTGGTCGAAAAGTATCTGAGTGAGCGCGGCTGCCGCATCGTGGAACGAGAGTGGCGCTGCCGCTTCGGCGAGATCGACCTCATCGCCGAGAAGGACGGCGTGCTGCTGTTCGTCGAGGTGAAGCTGCGCACCAATTTGCAGTACGGCGCGCCGCGCGAGTACGTCACGGTGAAAAAGCAGGAAAAGCTGCGTGCCGCGGCGCTTTTGTACTTGAGCGAGCGCGAGCTGGATGTGCCCGCCCGCTTTGACGTGGCGGAGGTCTACACCGATGTGCGCCACAGCGCGGGCAACACGCGCATCGCCTACATCGAAAACGCATTTTGATCTGACTTTGGAAGGGAGGCACGCGATGGCATTATACGCGATCGGCGACCTGCACTTATCGCTCGGCACGAACAAGCCCATGGACGTGTTCGGCCCTAAGTGGGCGAACTATGTCGAGCGCATTCGGGAAAATTTCTCGAAGCTCAACGATGACGACGTCATCGTCATCGCGGGGGATATCTCGTGGGGAATGTCGCTCGAGCAGTCGCTGCCGGATTTTCAGTTTATTGACGCGCTGCCGGGGAGGAAGATTCTCTTAAAGGGCAACCACGACTACTGGTGGGGCACGGCGTCGAAGATGAAGAAGTTCTTCGCCGAGCACGACATCACAACGCTCGATATCCTCTACAACAACGCCTTTTTCTACGGCGACCACGCCATCTGCGGCACGCGCGGCTGGTTTTATGAAGAGGACGCCGCGGGGACGCACACGGGCAAGATGCTCGCGCGCGAGGCGCTGCGGCTTGAAGCGTCGCTCAAGGCGGCGGAGGGGAAGCCCATCTACTGCTTTCTGCACTATCCGCCCATCTATCAGGGCTACAAGTGTCCCGAGATGCTCGAGCTTCTCGACAAATACGAGGTCGAGCGCTGCTATTACGGGCATCTGCACGGCTACACGCACCGCCGCGCGTTCGAGGGGATGCGCGAAAAAACCGAATATGCGCTGATCGCGGCGGATTATGTCGCCTTTCAGCCTGTAAAAATTTGCAATTAAGACATAAATTGATGCAAAAAAGGGTGGAAATTTTGAGGAAGCTATGGTATAATTCCACTTTGCAAAAGCATCATTATCTGATGTTAAACGGAGGAAAAAGAAATCATGACTGTCAAAAATGTTGAAAAGCTGGAAAAGAGCAGAGTCGCGGTGACCGTCGAGGTCGGCGCGGAGGAATTTGAAGCCGCCGTTGCCAAGGCCTACGCCAAGGCCCGCGGCAAGCTCAGCATTCCCGGCTTCCGCCCCGGCAAGGCCCCCCGCAAGATGATCGAAAAGCTCTACGGCGCGGGCGTTTTCTACAGCGATGCCGTTGACATCGCCCTGCCCGAGGCATATACGCAGGCCATCGGCCAGAGCGGCCTCGATGTTGTCGGCTATCCCGAGATCGAGATCGTGGACGACAAGATCGACGAAAACGGCTTCACCTTCAAGGCGACCGTTGCCGTGTATCCCGAGGTCAAGCTCGGCGAGTACAAGGGCCTGACGGCTGAGAAGGAAGAGATCAAGGTCAGCGCCGACGATGTCAAGGAGCGCCTCAATGAGATGGCCGAGCGCAACGCCCGCCTCGTCTCCGTCGACCGCAAGGCCAAGAAGGGCGACATCGCCGTCATCGACTTCGAGGGCTTCGACAACGGCGAAGCGTTCGAGGGCGGTAAGGGCGAGAATTACGAGCTCGAGCTCGGCTCCGGCAGCTTCGTCCCCGGCTTTGAGGATCAGGTCATCGGCATGAAGGCCGGCGAAGAGAAGGATCTCGACATCACCTTCCCCGAGGATTATCACAAGGACCTCGCCGGCAAGAAGGTCGTCTTCCACGTCAAGGCCAAGGAGATCAAGTGCAAGGAGCTTCCCAAGCTTGATGATGACTTCGCCAAGGACGTGTCCGAGTACGACACGCTCAAGGAGCTCAAGGACAGCATCAAGCGCGAGATCACCGAGCAGCGCGAGCAGTCCGCCAAGTATGCCGTCGAGAACGAGCTGATGGAGAAGGTCGCCGCGAACATCGAGTGCGACATCCCCGATGCGCTCATCGATGAGCAGTGCGCCCGCTTCCTCGAGGAGTTCAAGCAGCGCTTACAGTCTCAGGGCATCCCCTATGACCAGTACTGCAAGATGACCAACATGGATGAAGCCAAGTTCCTGGAGGAGGGCAAGGAGCCCGCGACCCGTCAGGTGCGCATGGACCTCGCCGTGAACGCCATCATCAAGGAAGAGAAGCTCGAGGCCACCGACGAGGAGGTCGAAAAGCAGTACAACGACCTTGCTGAGAAGTACAGCATGGACGTCAACGAGCTCAAGAAGTATCTTGACGCCATGTCCGTCCGCACGCAGATCATCCGCGACAAGGCCATCAGCGTCGTCGTGGACAGCGCGAAGATCGAAAAGAAGAAGGCTCCCAAGAAGGAAGCCGAGGGCGAAGCCGCTGAAGGCGAGGAAAAGCCCGCCAAGAAGACCGCTGCCAAAAAGTCCGCCAAGAAGGAAGAAGAAAAGGCTGAATAATCGGCAAAGCGGCCATAATAGATAGAAACGACGATCAACCACAAATGCCTGCCATTTGTGGTTGATTGTGTACATACCAATTTTTTGAACAGGGTATGAACAAGGAGGTTACCAAGATGAGTTTAGTCCCTTACGTCATTGAACAGACCAACCGCGGCGAGCGCTCTTACGACATTTTCTCCCGCCTTCTGGAAGACCGCATCATTTTCCTCGGCGAAGAGGTCAACGATGCGACCGCGAGCCTGATCGTTTCGCAGCTTTTATTCCTCGAGGCCAAGGACCCCGACAAGGACATCCAGCTCTATATCAACTCCCCCGGCGGCAGTGTGACGGCCGGCATGGCGATCTACGACACGATGCAGTATATCAAGTGCGACGTGTCCACCATCTGCGTCGGCCTCGCCGCCAGCATGGGCGCGTTCCTGCTCTCGTCCGGCGCCAAGGGCAAGCGCATTGCGCTGCCGAACGCAGATATTATGATCCACCAGCCCTCTGCCGGTACGCAGGGCAAGGTCACGGATATGGAGAGCGACGTGGAGCATTTCCTGCGCATCAAGCAGCGCTTGAATAAGATCCTGGCCGAGAACACCGGCAAGACGCCCGAGCAGGTCAAGCTCGACTCCGAGCGCGACCACTGGATGACGGCGGATGAGGCGCAGGCCTACGGCCTTGTGGACAAGGTCATTTACAAGAGATAAGGACAGTTTGACTTATGAGTGAAGATAGGAAAAAAGAGCTTCGCTGCTCGTTCTGCGGCAAGAGCGAGCACGAAGTGCACCGCATGATCCAGGGGCCGGGCGTGCGCATCTGCGATGAGTGCGTCCGCCTGTGCATGGACGTGCTGGAGGACGGCTATGAGCCGCACGATGAGCTGGAAGCGCCCGACTCCATCCCCACGCCGCGCGAAATTCGCGAGGTGCTCGACCAGTATATCATCGGGCAGGAGGCGGCCAAGGTCGCGCTGTCCGTGTCCGTCTACAACCACTATAAACGCATCTTCTTCGGCGGCGACGACGAGGTGGAGCTGCAAAAGAGCAACATCCTGCTCCTCGGCCCCACCGGCAGCGGCAAGACGCTCTTTGCCCAGACGCTCGCCCGCATTCTGAAGGTGCCGTTCGCCATCGCGGACGCGACGACCCTCACCGAGGCGGGCTACGTCGGCGACGATGTGGAAAACATTCTGCTCCGCTTGCTTCAGGCGGCGGATTACGACGTGGAGCTCGCCGAGCGCGGAATCATCTATGTCGACGAGATCGACAAGATCGCCCGCAAGAGCGAGAACACCTCCATCACGCGCGACGTCTCCGGCGAGGGCGTGCAGCAGGCGCTCTTAAAGATCGTCGAGGGCACGGTCGCGAACGTCCCGCCGCAGGGCGGCCGCAAGCACCCGCATCAGGAGTTCATCCAGATCGACACGCACAACATCCTCTTCATCTGCGGCGGCGCGTTCGAGGGCATCGAGAAGATCATCGAGAGCCGTCTCGACCGCAAGTCGATGGGCTTCGGCGCGGAGCTCAAGAGCAAAAACGACGTGGATGAAAGCAAGATTTTACGCGAGGTGCAGCCGCACGATATCTTGAAGTTCGGCATCATCCCCGAGCTGGTCGGCAGACTGCCGGTCATCACGGCGCTCGACGCGCTGACGCGCGACGACCTTGTCAAGATCCTGACCCAGCCGAAAAACGCGCTCGTCAAGCAGTATCAAAAGCTGTTTTCTTACGACGACGCTGAGCTCACGTTCGAGCCCAAGGCGCTCGAAGCGATTGCCGACAAGGCCATCGAGCGCAAGATCGGCGCGCGCGGCCTGCGCGCGGTGATGGAGGGTCTGCTGATGAACGTGATGTACGACATCCCGTCCGACCGCACGATCGACCGCGTGACCATCACGCCGGGCTGCGTGGAGGGGACGGAACAGCCGAAAATTTCCCACCGCACAGAGAAAGAAGGGGAGGCGCCGCAGCCGTCGCTGCCGGCAGACTCCGCTTCATAAGGAGAAACCCCATGGAACCTGTAACAAAAAATCTTCCGGTCATCGCCATGCGCGGGCTCAATGTGTTCCCTCGCATGAACACGAGCTTTGACCTCGAGCGTCCGATCTCCGTGCACGCGCTTGAGCGCGCCATGGAAAACGGGGAGGAGATCTTTCTCGTCACCCAGCGTGAGATCGGCGTGGAGCAGCCGGAGGAAAAAGACCTGTACGAGATCGGCACGGTCGCGCGCGTGACGCAGATCTTGCGCGTGTCTGACCGCGTGCTGCGCGTGATGATGGAGGGCGCGTGCCGCGCCCGGCTCAAAAGACTCTGGCAGCGCGAGCCGTTTTTGCAGGCGCAGGTCGAGCTCATCGACGAGCCGGCCACCTCGTGCCATAGTAAGCGGACGGAAGCGATGCTGCGCCAGACCTACGCCAGCGTGACGGAATATGCCGAGCTCGCGCAGAAATTGCCGGACGATGTTTACGCCGCCATTTTGTCGACGAACGACCCCGGCTATCTCGCTGACTTTATCGCCCAGCAGCTCAACCTGCGCTATCAGGACAAACAGGATATCCTCGACGAGCTGCGCCCGCTGCCGAGATTGCAGCGCATGAACGAGATTCTGCGCCGCGAGATCGAAGTTACCGCCATGGAGCAGGACATTGAAAGCAAGGTCCGCTCCCGCGTCGGAAAAATTCAGAAGGATTTTGTCCTGCGCGAGCAGATCAAGGTCTTACAGAACGAGATCGGTGAGGGCGGGGAGGACGAAGAACTCGACGAGTACCGCGAGAAGATCAGCAAGGCGCACCTGAGCGAAGAAGTGGAGCGCAAGCTGCTGAAAGATGTGGACAAGCTCGCCAAGCAGCCGTTCGGCAGCGCCGAGGCGAGTGTGCTGCGCAACTATCTCGACACCTGCATGGAAATGCCCTGGGGCGAGGAGACGAAGGAGCGCGCCAGCGTGGACGCCGCGCGCAAGATTCTTGACCGCGACCACTACGGCTTGCAGAAGGTCAAAGAGCGCATTCTGGAGTTTATCGCCGTGCGCCAGCTCAACCCCGAGGCGAAGGGGCAGATTTTATGTCTCGTCGGCCCTCCGGGCGTCGGTAAGACGTCGATCGCACTGTCGGTCGCCAAGGCGATGAACCGCAAGGTCGCGCGGCTGTCGCTCGGCGGCGTGCGTGACGAGGCGGATATCCGCGGCCACCGCAAGACCTACATCGGCGCGATGCCCGGCCGCATCATCGAGGCTATCTCCCGCAGCGGCTCGATGAATCCGCTGCTCGTGCTCGACGAGGTCGACAAGATGGGCAGCGACGGGCGCGGCGACCCCGCGTCGGCGCTTTTAGAAGTGCTCGACAGCGAGCAGAACTACGCCTTCCGCGATCACTATCTTGAAATTCCCGTCGATCTGAGCCGCGTGATGTTCATCATGACGGCCAACACGCTCGACACCATTCCGCGCCCGCTGCTCGACCGCATGGAGATCATTGAAATCCCCAGCTACACGGACGAGGAAAAGGTGCAGATCGCGCAGCGGCACCTGCTGCCCAAGGAGCGTCAGGCCCACGGGCTGACGGCCTCGAGCCTGCGCGTGGACGAGAGCGCCATCCGCGCGGCCATCGCGCTCTATACGCGCGAGAGCGGCGTGCGCTCGCTTGAGCGTCAGCTCGGAAAGATCTGCCGCAAGGCGGCAATGCAGCTTGCCACAAGCGATGTAAAGCGAGTCACCGTGACAGAGAAGAACATCAAGGACTTCCTCGGTGCGCCGCGTGCTGCACAGGAAAAGATCCCCGAAAAGGACCTTGTCGGTGTGGTGAACGGCCTTGCGTGGACCGAGGTGGGCGGCGAAATTCTGCCCGTCGAGGTCGGCGTGATGGATGGCAGCGGCAAGGTCGAGCTCACGGGCAACCTGGGCGACGTGATGCAGGAGAGCTGCCGCGCGGCACTCTCGTGCCTGCGCCAGCGGGTGCAGGAGCTCGGCATCGCGCCGGACTTTTACAAGACGAAGGACATCCACATCCACTTCCCTGAGGGGGCCATCCCCAAGGACGGACCCAGCGCCGGTATTGCCATCGCGACAGCGGTGCTCTCCGCGCTGACGGGGCAGGCGGTACACCGCGATGTTGCCATGACGGGCGAGATCACGCTGCGCGGCCGTGTGCTCGCCATCGGGGGCTTGCGCGAAAAGACAATGGGCGCGCTGCGCGCGGGCGTACATACGGTCATTCTCCCGAAGGAGAATGAAAAGGACCTCGACGAGATCGACCCGCTGGTGCGCGAAAAGCTGCGTTTTGTGCCGGTCGAGACGGTGGACGCCGTCTTTGCCGAGGCGCTGGTGTTGCCCGAAAAATGCACCGCTGCCGCGCACGAGAGCTATCTTCCTCCCGTGCAGGAGAGCGCGCACAGCGCGCTGCGTGCGGGCGAAATGAGCTGAAAGGAAACGAAAACCATGGCGATCAACTTCAACAAGGTCGAGTTTATCCTCTCGGCGGCGTCGGAAAAGCAGTTCGTGCGCGACGGGATGCCGCAGCTCGCGTTTGCGGGGCGGTCGAACGTCGGCAAATCGTCCGTCATCAACCGGCTCGTCAACCGCAAGAACTTTGCCCGCGTGGGTGCGTCCCCGGGCAAGACCTCGCAGATCAACTACTTTAAGATCGACGGCAAGCTCTACCTCGTCGACCTGCCGGGCTACGGCTACGCCAAGGTCTCCAAGACCGAGCGCGACCGCTGGGGCAAGCTGATGGAACACTATTTCCAGTCTGCGGGGCTCATTCACCTCGGTGTGCAGATCGTCGACGCGCGGCACAAGCCGACGGCGGACGACGTGACGATGCACGACTACTTCGTGCAGACGGGCTGTCCCGTCGTGATCGTGGCGAACAAGCTCGACAAGCTCAAAGCGCGCGAGATCGAGCCGAATCTTGCCCAAATTCGCGAGACGCTGAGTTTGCGCGACGATGAGCTCGTCATTCCGTTCTCTGCCGAAAAGGGCACGGGCAAGGAGCAGCTGATCGCGGCGATCCTCGACCATTTGAACGACTGAAAAGGGATAATGCTTCAAAGAAAAGCCTCTGTATGGTTTGACCATACAGAGGCTTTTTATCGTATTTCCCGGGGAATCAGCGGCGCAGCGTCAAAAGCGCGGTGCAGTGGGAGAAGGATTCAAACGTCAGCGCAGGGAAGTGAGGGCGGAGCTCGTCATAGACGAAGTAAATTTCATCCTCGTCCCACTCACTGCCCGCCGCGTTTCGGCACGCTTCGAGCTCTTCGCGCGTGCGGAAGGCGACGTCGCCGATGAAGATGCAGCCGTCCTGATTCAAAAGCGGCAGAAGCGCCCGAAGAAAGTCGATTTTCTGCGCGTCCGTCAGGTGGTGGAGCGAGTAGGTCGCGACGATGGCGTCGTACTGCCGTGCGCAAAGCTCGGGCACAAGGCCTTTGGAAAAATCGCCCTGATAGAGCCGCGCGTCCGGCATTTTTGCCTGCGCCAGTTCGATCATGCGCGCGGAAAAGTCCTGCCCATAGATGCGGCAGCCATGCTCGTAGAGCCGCGAGGTCAGTATGCCCGTGCCGAAGCCGATATCCAGCACGTCATGCCCGCTCTGCGCGAGCACGCGCTGATAGAGCGCGTTCATCATGGCGCGGTAGCCCGCAAAGGGGTAGCGGTCGTTTTCGTCGGAGAGGCCAACGCTCTTGTCATAGCCGTCGGCCCAGAGGTCGAAGCCGGTATTGTTCAGCATGTCAGTCCTCCTTTTCGTTCAGCGGGGGAAGTCCCAGCTCATAGAACGCCACGGCGCTCGCTGCGGCGACATTGAGTGAGTCGACGCCGTGGTACATCGGAATTTTGACCGTGTAGTCGCAGCTCGCGATGGTCGAGGATGCGAGCCCGTCACCCTCCGTGCCCATGACGATGGCAAGCTTTTCTTCGGCGGCAAGGCGCGGATCGTCGAGCCGTACGGAGTCGTTGCGCAGTGCCATCGCGACCGTGCGGAAGCCGAGATCGCGCAAAAGCTGCGCCCAGTCGCCGCTTTCGGGCAGGTAGGTCCACGGGATGAGGAACACATTTCCCATGCTGACGCGCGAGGCGCGGCGATAGAGCGGATCGCTGCCCGCAGTCGTGAGCAGCACCGCGTCCATGCCGAGCGCGGCGGCGGAGCGGAAGATCGCGCCGATGTTCGTCGGGTTCATCACGTTTTCGAGCACGACGACGCGCCGCGCATTGCAGCAGACGTCCTCGACGCTCCGGAGCTTCGGCCGCCGCATGGCGCAGAGCATGCCGCGCGTCAGGTGAAAGCCTGTGAGCTGCGTCAGCACGGATTCATCAGCGGTGTAAACCGGAATATCTTGACAGCAGCGGGCGAGAATTTCGCGCCCCTTGCCCTGCGTATGCTGCCGCTCCATCAGGAACGACACCGGCTCACAGCCCGCATCAAGCGCACGGCCGATGACGAGCGGACTTTCCGCGACAAAGAGCGCGTTGTCGGGGTCCGCGCGATTGAGCAGTTGGTTTTCGGTCAGGCGCGCGTAGACGTCGAGCGCAGGATCGGAAAAATCGTGGATTTCGATGATGTTTGCCATAGCTTGTCCCTTTTAAGATTCTAAGATATTCAGCAGCGCAGTGACGTCCGGCAGGACGAACGTCGGCTGCGGGTCAGCGGTGGGGAGGTCTTTCTCCTTCGTCTCGCCCGAGAGGACGAGCAGCGTATCGACGCCCGCGTTCGCGCCGCTGGCAATATCTGTGTAGACGCGGTCGCCGACGAGCAGCGTTTCCTGCGCGGAAACGCCCGCCTCGAGCATCGCGAGCTGCGGCATCAGTGGTTCGGGCTTGCCGATGACGATGGGGCGGCGGGATGTCGCGCGCCAGAGCATTTCGCACACGCTCCCGCAATCGGGCACAAAGCCGTAGGCCGTGGGGCAGACCCAGTCGGGATTGGTCGCAAGGTAGGGGATGCCGTGTCCCAGCAGGATGCAGGCGTCCTCCAGCTTTTGAAATGTCAGCTCGGTGTCGAAGCCCATCAGGAGCGCGTTCGCGTCCTCACGCCGTTCTGCGACGGTAAAGCCCGCCGCGCGGAGCTGTGATTTCATCGACTCCGTACCGCAGACGTAATAGCGTCGGTCTTCTCCGCTGTGCTCGCGGAGATAGTGAATCAGCGCGTCGACCGAGGTGAGAAAATCGCCCGCCTCCGTCGCGACGCCGAGGCGTGTGAACTTCTGCACGTAGGCCTCCACGCTGCGCGAGGAGTTGTTTGTCAGAAAGCGGTACTGCCCGCCGCGTGCGCGGATGGCAGAGAGCAGCTCGCGGACGCCTTCAAAGAGCCGGTCGCCCAAATAGAGCGTACCGTCGAGGTCGAAAAGAAAGAGCTTTTTGCGCTGAAGAAGATTATGGTCAACCATCGGTCACGCCTTCTTTTTGCCGTCGATCGCGATGAAGAAGAATGAGCTCACCGCCAGAAGATAGGGGTAGAAGAGGTTTGGGATGATGTCGAACGCCGAGATGGCGTAGCCCAGCTCATGCGCCGCCGAGATCGCGACGAGCATCTGCGCGCCGTAGGGGATGATGCCCTGAAAGATGCAGGAGAACGTGTCGAGGATCGACGCGGCCTTGCGCGGTGTGATGCCGTACTCCTCGCTCATCTCCTTGGCGATGGGGTTTGCCATAACGATGGCGACGGTGTTGTTCGCGGTGGCAATGTCCATCGCGCCGACGAGAAGGCCCATGCCGATCTGGCCGCCGCGCTTGCCGCGAAACGCCTTTCTGATCCAGCTAAGCAGCGCTTCAAAGCCGCCGTACTCACGGATCAGCGCACAGATGGCGGAGACCAAAATTGCGACCATCGAGGTTTCAAACATGCCGGCCGCGCCGCTGCCCATGTTTTCGAGCAGGGCCTTGACTGCGAGGATGCCGGTCTGCCCCGTCGCGCCGGTCGCGAGCGCGATGACCGCGCCGGATACGATACCGATGAGCAGCACGATAAAGACGTTGATACCGATGATGCCGCCGATGAGCACGAGCACATAGGGGATGATCTGGATGAGGTTATAGGGTGGAATCTCCGCGGGCGTCACGTCGGTGCGGAGCGTCAACACGAGGATGAGCGCGAGCGACGCGAGCGCGGCGGGGAAGGCAATGTGGAAATTCTCGCGGAATTTATCCTTCATCGCACAGCCTTGGCCGTTGCAGGCGGCGATGGTCGTGTCGGAAATGAAGCTCAGATTGTCACCGAACATCGCCCCGCCCATGACGGACGCGACACACAGCGGCAGGGAATAGCCGCTGGCCGCGGCGATGGGAATGGCGATGGGGACAATGAGCGTGATGGTGCCAACGCTCGTGCCCATCGCGGTGGAGACAAAGCAGCTTACGACGAACAGCACCGCCACGGCGAATTTCGATGGGATGATCGAGAGCATAAAGTACGCAACGCTCTCCGCGCTCGAGCGGCCCACGACGCCGACGAACATACCGGCGGCTAAGAAGATGAGCAGCATCGTGATGATGTTCCTATCGCCCACGCCGCGGCCCATCAGCGTGAGCTTTTCGTCGAACGACAGCGCGCGGTTCTGGCAGCAGGCCACGAGCAGCGCGATGAGGAAGATGACGACGATGGGGATGGAATAAAATCCCATCGGAATTTTGAGCACATACTCAAAGACAAGGCCGAGGCCCAGATACAGGACAAGGAACACTAAGATCGGCAGCAGCGCCGCAGGATTGGCTTTTTTCGACATGGGATGACACTCTCTTTCTCAAAACATAAAAAAAGCTCCTGCGCGGAGCTTTTTGTGCGATATGAATTATTATAAGGAGGGAATAGATGCTTGTCAAGTAAGACTTAACTAAATTTGAGCGCAAAAGGGCTTGACAGAAGGACTCTAATCTGTTAGTGTACAAATATACTCTAACGGATTAGAGAGGGAACAAGATGGAAACGCCGAAAATTTTTGAGAGCGAATACCGCTTTTGCCAAATTCTGTGGGCACACGAGCCGGTCAAGAGCCGTGAATTGGTCGCGCTCTGCGCCGAGCACCTGGGCTGGAAACCGACGACGACCTACACGGTCATCAAGCGGCTCTCTGAGCGCGGGGTGCTGAAAAACGAGAATACTGTCGTCACGTCGCTCATCTCACAGGACGAGGCGCAGACCGCCGAGATCGACGAGCTGCTCGACAAGCGCTTCGACGGCTCGCTGCCCGCGTTCGTCGCCGCGTTTACAAAGTCGAGCCACGTGAGCGACAAGGAACTCGACGAGGTGCAGAAAATGATCGACCTTTACCGAAAGGAGAATCATCATGGATGACGTCTTTTTGAAGCTCGTGAACCTCAGCATCAGCGCAAGCTGGCTCATTCTGGCGGTGCTCGTGCTGCGGGTTGTCCTCAAAAAAGCGCCAAAGTGGGTCATGCCGCTTCTCTGGGGCGTGGTCGCGCTGCGGCTCGTCTGCCCGTTTTCCATCGAGAGCGTGCTCTCGCTCATCCCGAGCGCCGAGACCATCCCAAGCGAGATCGTGACGGAAACGCGCGAGCCGGTGCTCTACGAGCAGGCGACGCTTGATATCGTCACGAATCCGACGCTGCCTCCAGCGGCGGAGGTCACCGTCGGCGTGAGCCGCCAGCAGGCGCAGGTCGATTTCAACATCTACAGCGTCCTCTGGCTCGCCGGCATGGCGGCGCTGCTCGTCCACGCGCTCGTGAGCGCGGGAAAACTGAAAAAGAAGCTCGCAACGGCCATTTTACTGCGAGATAACATCTACGAGAGCGAATTCGTCGATTCTCCGTTTGTCTTCGGCGTGGTGAAGCCGAACATTTATCTCCCCATGCACATGGACGAGGGAACGGCGGCGCACGTCATCGCGCACGAGCGCGCGCACCTTGCCCGCCGAGACCACTGGTGGAAGGTGCTCGGCTACCTCGTGCTCGCGCTGCACTGGTTCAACCCGCTGGTGTGGGTCGCCTACATCCTCTTCTGCCGCGACATTGAGCTCGCGTGCGATGAAAGAGTCGTGAAGGGGCTGGACGGCGCGGCACGCGCAGACTATTCGCAGGCGCTATTGTCCTGCGCCGCGCCGGGAAGAGCTGTCGCGGCCTGCCCGCTGGCGTTCGGCGAGGGAAACATCAAAACGCGTGTGAAGAGTGCGCTGCACTACAAAAAGCCCGCGTTTTGGGTCGCCGCGGCGGCGGTGCTCGCGGTCGTGATCATGGCCGTGTGCTTTTTGACGAATCCGAAGTCGGAGCGCGGCAGCCTTGTCTGGGCGCAGAAGCTGAATGCGGCGGACGTTGCGTCGATCGAGCTCTACGTTCCGGCGGAAGGGAAGGCGCGGCAGTATAAAAAACTCGATACGGAAGAAATGGCACAGGCAGTCGAACTGATCAACAGCAGCCGCGGCACATATATCGAAAAACCGGAGACGGTTTACGGCGGCTTGCCGGTGTGGTTCCTCCTCACGATGGCCGACGGCACGGTGCATGCTGTCGGCAGCGTAGTGGGCCATTATCTGATCATCGACGGCGATACTTTTGATGCGGACGTCGAGAATCAGGCGGAATGGGAAAACTATGTGCTAAAGGGCGATTCGGCAAGTCCGATCGATATGGCAGACCGGCTGTCGTATGCACTCTATGGGATGACAACGGGGGTGTATACGCTCGGCGAGGCCGTTTTCGAGGATTCCGTCTGGGAAACCAGCTATGAGAAGACCTTTGCCAACACGAAGTCCACGCCCGAGCTGTGGCTTTCCTCCGCACTTGGCACGGACATGACCGGTATTCTGTACGGTACAGTGACGGCGGCGAGAGGATACAGCTACCGCTTTTCGGAGTGGGAGGAGATCGACCTGACCGTGAGCAACTTCGACTGGCTGTTCCGCAGCGGAAGCGGCGAAGATTGGGACGGCACGAGCGCCGCGAAGCTGCGCCGCGAAAATGCCCATGCCTGGCGCGGCACGAAAACGGGCGAGGACGTCAATGCGACAGTGCCGATGGCGGAGATCAGGCGTCAGGATGAGCTCACGGCGATGGACCAGTGGCTCTTATTGCAGCAGAAGGACGGCAGCCTTTACCTCGTGATGGGCTATCGCAGCGGGGCGCATCCCTACCGCTGGATCGTCCGCCTGAACGGCGGCGCGACCGAGCTGACCCGCGCTGACCTGAACGGCGACGGGATCGAGGAAGTGATCTCCTATACCGGCACTTCCACGCAGGAGCCGTACCGGCTGCGGGTGAGCAATCAGAGCGGCGAAGAGCTCTGGAGCGCGGAGCTGGGGCTGGCGCACGTGGGCTGGAGCAGCTATTTCCTCTATCGCGACAGCGTCAAGACGGCGCTATTGTGCTACGAGCCGACGATGTATCAGGGCGAGGCGTCGTATTCCTACGAGCTCTTTATGCTCAGTGAAAACGGGACGACCACGCTGGCGGAGAATTCGGTGAGCTTCAGCGTAAATCCCGATTCTACCGACCCATGGCCCGCCGAGGCACAGAAATTCGCGGACGAGGTCAACAGGCTTTTAGATCAGAGCGAGCTTTTATTCTCCACGCTGAACGGCGAGCTGCACTGTTACGGCGACGACGCAGTCATCCGCTGCACAGATCCGTCGGAGAGCGACGGAAGCAGGGTGCTGGCGTCCGCCGACCTCGACAATGACGGAGAAAAGTGCCGCCGGACCGGTGTCCGCATGGTAGATCACGGCGTTCTGCCCTAACTCGACAAAGAGAAGCAGCACGCGAAGGCAAGCACAGGTGAAGCCCGCGCGAAGAAAGCCGTTGACCCGCCGCAGGGCGCGGAAGCCGACGAGCAGGCAGAATGTGCCGATCAGCGGCAGCAGCGTATCGAGGTTCCAGAAATTCAGCGTCACGCCGGTGACGGCGAGGCCGCCGGCGATCAAGCCTATCGCGCGGCAGAAGGGCGAATCACTCACATCGGCCATCTCCTGCGCGGGCGTGAGGGCTTCGGACGACTCCTCCTGCGCGGAAGCATCGGCGGGCGGTTCTGGCGGGGGAGTTTGCGGCAAATCGGGAAAAACTTGGTCGGTCATGCGAATTCCTCCTTGACGTTATGTGAACAGAATCATAAGATCGAGACAACGAGCCGCCAGACAGGCTCGGCCAGATAATAGCCGAGAACAGCGGAAGCCAGATTGGCCGTGATCGCATAGGCCGCGGCGCGGCCCTTGCTGTGGCCGGTGAGAAGGCCACAGCCGGCGTAGAGATACAGCTCGACGAGCAAAATGATGAGTTCCGCCGGAAGCAGGAAGAAAAAGAGATACCAAGCGCTCACGCCGCTGTGTGCGGTGACATATACAGATGCAACGGCTAAAAAGCCCTGTGTCAGAACGTTGACAAGTAAAAACGCTTCCCAGTTTTTCTTCCATGAATAGCGGAACAGAAGCAGCAGCGCGCCCTCGATGAGAAACGTCGGCACGAGCGTTGCGACAAATTGCAGCAAGTAGCCGGGGATGGTTGAGGGAACGGAAACGGTGACTGCCGACGTATCGTCCGACCAGTTGACCGTGACGGACGATTGCAAAACGCGGCGATTGAGTATATCGGAGACCCAGACCTTGCCGGATTCGGTGACGAGGATGATGCGGTAGGTGCTCGGCACACCGACGTAGCCGAACCAGTGCAGTGCATTGCCAGAGGCGTCTGTGTTCTCTGAGTATAGCTCACCGTAGATTGGTGCGCCGGTCGTGCCCTGCGCCACGCAGGCGTGCCAACCGGCGGGAACATTGTCGCGCAGAAGTGCTAAGAGGTCGGGGTCGAGCGTATCCTCTTTGCCGTCGTAGTTCCAGTCGATGCCGTCGATACTGTTTCCATCTTCCGCGCCCCAATCACCCTTGGCGAGCAGGTCGAGATAGTAGGGCTCCTGCGGCGCGTTTTTGACGCGCACGATGAGTTGGGGCTTCGGCCCGTTGTCGGCAAAGGCAAAGGTCGTGAGCGCAAGAGATGCGAGGAGCGCGCAAACAAGCGTGCGAAGAGATTTTCGTTTCATCCAAATTTCCTCCTTTTAATGTTCGGTGTTCCATCTTCCAACCATATAGACGCAAAAGATAACAAAAAAGTTCACGCTTTTACAAATTTTATCATAAAATATTGCGCTGCGGGAAAAAGTTCTGGCGGGGCGTTGTACTTTTTTCATATTCTGCTACAATGGGGGAGAAAAAGAAGCGCATTGGGGGAACGAACATGAAATGGTATGCGATCGGCAAGACGCTGACGCCGCTGGACCGCGCGCCGGAGAGCGGCGCGGCGGTGGTGCTGCTGAATTCGGACGAGTTGGCGCACGAAACGGCGCTGCCGGGACTCGAAGCGGTGCTGCACCATACGCCGAGCGCGCGGGACGCGCACGTCTGCAAGGCGGAGGTGCGCTCCAACTGTCTGAGCGGAACGCTCGCACTGCCGCGTGGCCGCAGGGACGGCACACGCCTTTGCTGCGGCTATCTCGTGACGAAGGACCGTGTGGTGCTGGTGGACGACGGAGAGATGGTCGAGCCTTATTTGAAACGCATCGTCAAGGAAAAACGCCTGACAGAAAATAGCGTCGGACGATTTCTCTACGACTTCTTCGAGCTGCTGATCGCCAGGGACCTGCACCGCCTCGAGGAGATCGAAGACCGCGCGACGGCGCTGGAAGAACGCGTGCTCGCGGGCGAGCTGGAGGAATTCAGCACCCCGATGAGCGAGCTGCGCAAGGAGGCGATGGCTTGGTACCGCTACTACTCCCAGCTCGATGACGTGGCGTGCGAGCTGCGGGAAAATGAGAACGGCTACTTTTCGGATGAGGAGTGCGGACTGTTCCGATTATTTGAAGAGCGCGTCATCCGCCTGCGCGAGGAATCGCAGCTGCTGCGTGAATACTGCACGCAGATCCAGTCGCTGTTTCAGTCGGAGATCGACATCCGGCAGAATCGCATCATGCAGATCCTGACCATCGTGACGACAATTTTCCTGCCGCTGACGCTGCTGGTCGGCTGGTACGGCATGAACTTTTCCGGCATGCCGGAGCTGCACTGGAAGTACGGCTATCCCGCGATCATTCTTGTGAGCGTCGCCGTGGTGGTGCTGAGCCTGTGGGTGTGCAAAAAGAAAAGATTCTGGTAAGCAAAAAGGAACGGCACGAGCCGTTCCTTTTTCTTTTGATAGGAGTCACTTTTTATCGAAGTAGTAATCGCGGAAGTTGTGGTACTGCGCGGCGTAGTAGCGCAGCAGGCGATAGAGTCGAGAGAGCGGCAGATCGCCCTTGCAGAAGAGCGTGTGCGTGCCCTTGAACTGCTTGAGCTCGTCGGAGAGCTCCTGATCCTTGACATAGCGGCGCAGAATGCCGGTCGGCACGTTCTGCCAGAGGGCGACGGTGTGGTTGTAGACGCAGTCCTCGCGCTTGCCGTAGACGACATCGTTAGTCAGGAGCTTCATCATGTTGAGCCCCGCAGCGCGGCAGAAATAGCTGCTGCGACCAAGGCGCGGGTTGATCTCGAAGAGCACGTAGCGGCCCGTGCGGGAGTCGTACTTCATGTCGATGTTCGAAAAACCGACGTAGCCGAGCTTTTCGAGAAACTCCTGCATTTTGTCATACAACGCCTGATCGCCGCGCGAGATGATGGCGGCATAGTTGCCGACGGACTTGGGGTCGTAGTATTCGAGCACCGGCTGGCCGAGGCACATCGCGCGCACATGGCCGTCAAGGTCCGAATAGCTGTTGAGCACGCGCATGGCGTCGTCGCCGCCGGGGATAAACTCCTGCAAAATGAGCTTGCCGCGGTAGTCCGACTGGTTCATGCTGTGGACCATCGTGAGGTACTGCTCGCGCGTGTCGAAGAAGAAGACCTTTTTCTGCCCCTCGAAATGGCAGCGGAGATAGTCGAGCGCATTGGAATTCTCAGGCTTGACGACGATGGGAAAGTCGAACGGAAGGCGGTCGACGACGCTCTCGCGCTCCTCGGGAGAGGCAACGACGGTCTTGGGATAGTCCATGCCGTACTGCTCGCAGAGGGCGTAGAACTTGTCTTTCGTGTCGAAGGTCTCAAGAAGCTCTTCGGAGATGAAGCGGTTGGCGATGAGCCCCTCGAAATGGTCGTAGTGGCGGCAGAGAAGACCCGTGTAATAGTCCGAGCAGGGGATGACGAGCAGCTTTTCATAGTCCTGTGCGCACTGCTTCAGCACGCCGAGCAGCGCGCCGGGGAAGACCTCCTCGCGCTCAAAATCCGGGATGATGCGGCAGAGAAACAGGTGTGAGCTGCGCGTGGGCACGAGCTGCTGCGTGCACAGCAGCAGCGGTGTGACGTGATAGGCCTCCTGGAAGAGACGCGCCGTGCCGTAGGCGTTTTCATCGCTGCCGAGGATGATGGGCAAAAAGTCCTTTTTTGCTTTTTTGCCGCTGCTCACCGGCGCGGCGGGATGGGCTTTGTCGTACTCGGCGAGGTATTTGAGTGTGAGCTCGACGTCGCTCGGGTAGGGGACGAAGACGCTGCCGCGCTTCATCGTTGTCTCCTCGCCCTTGCCGGTCAGCAGAATGACGCGCGCGTCCTTGCCGTCCAGAATTGCGCGGCGGATGCACTCGGCGCGGTCCTCGAGCACAAGGTGCGGGCAGGCAACGTGCTTTTCAATGTCGGCGGCGATCTGCGCGAACGGCTCCTCGCCGGAGTCTTCCTCGGTGATGAAGACGAAGTCGCAGTTCTGCCCGCTCAGCTCGCCGAGGTCTTTTCTGCGCTGGAGCGCGTGGGAGCCGGGGCAGCCGAAGATGGAGATCATCTGGCGGCCGGGGTATTCGATCTTCGTCGAGCGGTAGAGCGCGTCGAAGCTCATGCGGTTGTGCGCGTAGTCGACGATGACGGTGACGTTCTTGTCGCGGCTCTCGTAGATCTGCATGCGGCCCGCGGCGCGCGCCTTGCGAAGGCCAGAGCGCACATACTCCTCCGGCACGTCGAGCACCATGCAGATGGCCATGGCGGCAAGAGCATTGGAGATGTTGAAAAGGCCGGGCATCGTGATGGAAAATTCACCGTTGTACTTGAGCGAGGAAACCGTGAAGTAGAGCCCGTCGCTGCGCTTTTCCACATGCTGGCAGGAGACAGTGTCGCTTTCGTGTGAGCCAAACGTGATGAGGTTGCAGCGGTCCTTGGCGTATTCGATGACGCGGTCTGCATACTTGGCGTCGGTATTGACGCAGCCGAAGCGGCAGGAGTCGAAAATTTTGAGCTTGGAGTTGAAGTAATCCTCGAAGTCCGGGTGCTCGATGGGGCTGATGTGGTCGCTGCCGATGTTCAAAAATGCAGCGACGTCGTACGTGATACCGCGCACGCGGCCGTATTTGAGCGCCTGGGACGAGGCCTCCATCACAAGATGTGAAATGCCGCTTTCATAGGCGTTTTCAAAGTGCTGGTAGAGCTCAAGCACCTCGGGCGTGGTGATGTGGGATTCCTCGGTATTCTTGCCGTCGTAGTTGTCGATGGAAGAGAGGATGGCGCACTCGGGCATCGACTGCGCGCGCAGCCAGTCATTTAAGATGTAGCGCACGTAGTAGGCTGTGGTGCTCTTGCCCTTTGTGCCCGTGATGCCGACGCTTGTGAGCTTGTCCGTCACATGGTTATAAAAGAGCTGACCGAGCACGACGAGGGAATAGCGAATGTCGTTGACAAGAAGACAGGGCGCGTCCACATTGTGCTTTTTCTCGGCGACGTAGGCGATCGCGCCGCGCGAGAGTGCGTCGCACAGGTACTCTTCCTTGAAGTGTGCGCCCTTGCAGATGAAAAGCGCGTCCTCGCTCAGCGCGCGCGTATCGTAGGTGAGGCAGTGGATCTCACGTGCGGCGAGCTCGTCGCTCACGGTGCTTTCGACCAGAATGCCCGCGTCGCGCAGCGCATCGACATATTCTCTCAGTGTGTGAACGGTATTCATAAATAGCTCCTTTGGGTCTTGCTTTTTCGGCAGGACGGGATAAAATATAGGCGATATCGCGTCAAATCGACACGATATTGGCAAGCAAACTCATTTCCGAAGGGGGAACCAACATGACTTATCAGCAAGTGCTGGAAAACGCAAGGACCTGCATCGGCCCTTACTGCAAGGCGTGCAATGACTGCAACGGCAAGGTCTGCCGCAACACGATGCCCGGCCCCGGCGCCAAGGGCGAGGGCACGGGCTTTATCCGCAACGCGGAAAAGTGGCGTGAGATCTGCGTCAACATGGACACCATCTGCGAAAATTCACAGGTGGACACCTCATTCACGCTCTTTGGCCGGACGTTTGAGATTCCGGCGTTCGCCGCGCCGGTGGGCGCGATGCGTCTTCACTACGGGGACAAATACGACGATCTTACATACAATGATATCCTTGTGCGCGCGTGCGCAAACGCGGGCATCCTCGCTTTCACTGGCGACGGTACCGACCCGAAGGTCGTCGAGGGTGCGGCTGCGGCGCTCAAGGGCAACGGCGGCTGCGGCGTGCCGACCATCAAGCCGTGGGATATGGACACAATCCGCGAAAAATTCGCGCTCGTGCAGAAATCCGAGCCCTTCGCCATCGCGATGGACATCGACGCGGCGGGTCTGCCGTTTTTGCAGGGCTTGACGCCGCCAGCCGGCAGCAAGAGCGTCGAGGAGTTAAAGCAGATCGTCTCCTGGGCGCAGCGTCCGTTCATTCTGAAGGGCATCATGACCGCCCGCGGCGCAGAGAAGGCGCTGGAGGCGGGCGCGAGCGGCATCGTGGTCTCGAACCACGGCGGCCGTGTGCTCGACCATTGCCCCGCGACGGCGGAGGTGCTGCCGGAGATCGTCGATGCCGTCGGCGGCAAGATGACGATTTTTGTCGACGGCGCGATCCGCAGCGGCATGGACATGTTCAAGGCGCTCGCGCTCGGTGCGGACGCGGTGCTCATCGGCCGTCCGTTCGTCACCACCGTCTATGGCGGCGGGGAGGAGGGCGTGCAGCTCTACGTCCAGAAGCTCAAAGCCGAGCTTGCCGACACGATGCGCATGTGCGGCGCGCACTCGCTCGCGGAGATCAAGCGCTCCATGCTGTTCGGCTTCTGACGAGTATATTTTATATAGTATAGCACTGCAAGAAAAGGCTGACAAGGGAAAATCAGAAGAAGGGGACGGCGAAATTGAGCCGTTCCTTTCTTGCTTTCTTTTGCTGTATATAATATTATTGAAAGCAGGAACAAAATTGCCGCGCCGGACGTCTGAGAAAATATAGAGCCCCTTCTAAACCGTTTGATTTGGAGGAAAGTGCAATGAAAAAGACGACGAGCAATATCCTGTTTATCGCGCTGATGGCACTGTTGTTGTTCTCTCTGAGTGGCTGCGCGCAGGAAAAAGAGGAGAATACCAAAGAAAACGACCCGCAGGCGCGGGAGGCAGTCCTGCAATGCTGCGAGTTGATCTTTGGCAGCGCAGAGGAAACGGGAAATTATCACATCCGCGTGACGGACGAGCGGGACGGCGGGCGCGTGGATGAATACGACTGCCCACGCGGTGCAGACGAGCAGGGCTATGGCAATTCGCCTGTATATGCGTTGAGTGAACCGTCGATGTACGGCGACGAGCCGTGGTATGCGGCGGCGGAGCAGGACTGGGACGATTGCCGCAACGGGGTCGTTGCGGAGATTTCTTATGGGAAAGATGCGATCGCGTTCATTCCGCCTTGGGGAGCGATAAAAACAGATGCGGAGTACGAGCATCCGGGCGGCAACGTGCTGCGGCTGACGCAAAACGGCGAGACGACCTATTATAAAAGCAATACGGCGCACGCGGCGCAGCTCCTCTTCGGATATGCACAGGACGCGGTGATGGAAAAGCTGTACGACCTGCACGTTCCCGGCACAGAGACGGACTACGAGAATATCGCAAACGAGTTCTGTGCGCAGTTCGCCGCCGGCCTGAACGCCGCGCCGCGCTGGTTCAGCGGGAAACCGGATGACGCGGCGGCAGCGGTGAAGGAGCGCGTGTTCGACGCGTATTACGGAACGGACTACCCGAATTTCTGCTTCGGCTTTGGCGTGATGATGCGCTTTGATGACCCGGAGTCCTCACAGCGCTATCAATGGGAGGCCGGCAGCGGCATGATCGAGCCGACGGGCGAAGGCGAGTACGGCGATTATTTCAGCTGGGGTATGGCTGCGGACGCATGCCGGGATGAAGCGGGAAACTGGTACGTTGCCGGTACATGGACGGGCGGCGGTGGAATCTGGCTGCCGTACATCGGCCGCAGTTGGGACTCCGCGCAGAACGATGCAACGGCGGCACAGCTTGTGGAGTGCTGGTTTTTGTCGGCGGGCGAGTCGCATGAGTGGCGGCTCCCCAATATGATTTATAACCGCCCGAGCGCCGAGCTGCGCGAGGCGTTCGCCGCGCTCACGCCCGAACAGGCGGCGGAACTGGAGACAGGTCTGCGCGCCGTGTGGGACGATCCGCTGCATGCAGAGAGTTTTCCAGGCGGCTTTGACGCAAAGTACAATGCAGACTGAAAAGCATTGATGTAGAAACAGACACCGGTGCTGTGGGAAAGCAACAGGAGAGGGCGGGAAAGAGGCCTCTCCTGTTGTTTGTTTCTTACTACCTCAAAAGGAATTTGAAGAAAAAACGAAAAGTTTGGAAAAAACTGTTGACAAACGCTGACCCACGTGCTAAGATAACACCTGTTCCGCGAATGGAGCGTGCACCTTGTAAATTAAACAACGAAACTTTGACAAGCACCAGATGAAAAACTGTGCAATATGTACAGTGGCTTGCGAGGAGGACGGTTGAGTCAATTACGTCTGAATCGTAAGGATAAAAAGTTTTAAGCTATGACAAATAGCTCGATAAAGATTAGCTCAGACTCAGGTCTGTGTTGATACCATTTTATTGAGAGTTTGATCCTGGCTCAGGACGAACGCTGGCGGCGTGCTTAACACATGCAAGTCGAACGAGAATCTGATGAAGGAGTTTTCGGACAACTGATTCAGAGGAAAGTGGCGGACGGGTGAGTAACGCGTGAGGAACCTGCCTTGAAGAGGGGGACAACAGTTGGAAACGACTGCTAATACCGCATGATGCATAGGGGTCGCATGATCTTTATGCCAAAGATTTATCGCTTCAAGATGGCCTCGCGTCTGATTAGCTAGTTGGCGGGGTAACGGCCCACCAAGGCGACGATCAGTAGCCGGACTGAGAGGTTGAACGGCCACATTGGGACTGAGATACGGCCCAGACTCCTACGGGAGGCAGCAGTGGGGAATATTGGGCAATGGGCGCAAGCCTGACCCAGCAACGCCGCGTGAAGGAAGAAGGCTTTCGGGTTGTAAACTTCTTTTAAGAGGGAAGAGCAGAAGACGGTACCTCTAGAATAAGCCACGGCTAACTACGTGCCAGCAGCCGCGGTAATACGTAGGTGGCAAGCGTTGTCCGGATTTACTGGGTGTAAAGGGCGTGCAGCCGGGTCTGCAAGTCAGATGTGAAATCCATGGGCTCAACCCATGAACTGCATTTGAAACTGTAGATCTTGAGTGTCGGAGGGGCAATCGGAATTCCTAGTGTAGCGGTGAAATGCGTAGATATTAGGAGGAACACCAGTGGCGAAGGCGGATTGCTGGACGATAACTGACGGTGAGGCGCGAAAGTGTGGGGAGCAAACAGGATTAGATACCCTGGTAGTCCACACTGTAAACGATGAATACTAGGTGTGCGGGGACTGACCCCCTGCGTGCCGCAGTAAACACAATAAGTATTCCACCTGGGGAGTACGATCGCAAGGTTGAAACTCAAAGGAATTGACGGGGGCCCGCACAAGCGGTGGATTATGTGGTTTAATTCGAAGCAACGCGAAGAACCTTACCAGGGTTTGACATCCTGCTAACGAAGTAGAGATACATTAGGTGCCCTTCGGGGAAAGCAGAGACAGGTGGTGCATGGTTGTCGTCAGCTCGTGTCGTGAGATGTTGGGTTAAGTCCCGCAACGAGCGCAACCCCTATTGTTAGTTGCTACGCAAGAGCACTCTAGCGAGACTGCCGTTGACAAAACGGAGGAAGGTGGGGACGACGTCAAATCATCATGCCCCTTATATCCTGGGCTACACACGTAATACAATGGCGGTCAACAGAGGGAAGCAAAGCCGCGAGGCAGAGCAAACCCCCAAAAGCCGTCCCAGTTCGGATTGTAGGCTGCAACTCGCCTGCATGAAGTCGGAATCGCTAGTAATCGCGGATCAGCATGCCGCGGTGAATACGTTCCCGGGCCTTGTACACACCGCCCGTCACACCATGAGAGTCGGGAACACCCGAAGTCCGTAGCCTAACCTGAAAAGGAGGGCGCGGCCGAAGGTGGGTTCGATAATTGGGGTGAAGTCGTAACAAGGTAGCCGTTCGAGAACGAGCGGCTGGATCACCTCCTTTCTAAGGAGACTTCAAGCTTTGAAAGATAAGCTTGTAACGTCCTAAGGTCAGGGTGCTGGAAGATTCGTTGTTTAATTTAGAGGGCGCAGGCGATGAAGTCTGCGGGAAGCGAAGATAGCTTGGGGATATAGCTCAGCTGGGAGAGCGCCTGCCTTGCAAGCAGGAGGTCGCCGGTTCGATCCCGACTATCTCCACCAAGTCCATAAGGGCCCGTAGCTCAGCTGGCTAGAGCGTACGACTGATAATCGTAAGGTCGGTGGTTCGAGCCCACTCGGGCCCACCAAACAACAGTTGTTGTTGGATTTGAAGACCTGGCGTAAGACAGATCTTCAAATCTGGCTGCAAAAGCAGTTGGAAGATCGAACCTTGAAAACTGAACAATGTAATGAAGAAGTGATAAGCAAGGCAACAGAGAGGTCTTTTGAACGTAAAGTTTGAAAGAACGTATTTTTAGTTTTAATTGTGGAACATCGTATAGATGGGTAACAATTACAATTTCGAAAATCCTGTTAAATTGCCTGCATAATTCAACTTTGAGGATCAGCAAATGATTCGATAGGTCAAGCTGAAAAGAGCGCAAGGGGAATGCCTTGGCATCAGGAGCCGACGAAGGACGTGACAAGCTGCGATAAGCCACGGGGAGGAGCAAATATCCGATATATCCGTGGATTTCCGAATGGGGGAACCCGCTCAAGCAATACTTGAGCATCGTGCGTTGAATCAAATAGGCGTACGAAGGGAACGGCCTGAACTGAAACATCTAAGTAGGGCCAGGAAAAGACATCAACCGAGATTCCGCTAGTAGTGGCGAGCGAACGCGGAGGAGGCCAAACCGGAGGATTTTATTCTCCGGGGTTGCGGACAGACATCATGACCAGAGGAAGTTAGGAGAACGGCGTGGGAAAGCCGGCCACAGAAGGTGAGAGCCCTGTATCTGAAAATGAAGACTGGCAGTCTGGATCCAGAGTACCGCGGGACACGTGAAACCCCGTGGGAAACCGGGTGGACCACCATCCAAGCCTAAATACTACCTGATGACCGATAGAGGAGCAGTACCGTGAGGGAAAGGTGAAAAGGACCCCGGGAGGGGAGTGAAAGAGAACCTGAAACCTTGTGCTTACAAGCAGTCAAAGCACGTTAACGTGTGATGACGTACTTTTTGTAGAACGGTCCGGCGAGTTATAGTAACGAGCAAGCTTAAGGTATTGAGTACCGGAGGCGAAGCGAGAGCGAGTCTGAATAGGGCGTAAAGTTCGTTGCCATAGACCCGAAACCGGGTGACCTATCCATGAGCAGGCTGAAGTGAGAGTAAAATCTCATGGAGGGCCGAACCGACCCCCGTTGCAATGGTGGCGGATGACTTGTGGATAGCGGAGAAATTCCAATCGAACTCGGAGATAGCTGGTTCTCCCCGAAATAGCTTTAGGGCTAGCGTTATGTTAGATTACCGGAGGTAAAGCACTGAATGGTGGCGGGGCCGATAAGGTTACCAAGACCTATCAAACTCTGAATGCCGGATAATTGATGCATAGCAGTCAGACAGCGTGAGATAAGTTTCGTTGTCAAAAGGGAAACAGCCCAGACCCACAGCTAAGGTCCCAAATTCATGCTAAGTGGAAAACGATGTGGAATTGCGAAAACAACCAGGATGTTGGCTTAGAAGCAGCCACTCATTAAAAGAGTGCGTAATAGCTCACTGGTCGAGTGACTCTGCGCGGAAAATATAACGGGGCTAAGCATGAAACCGAAGCTTGGGCTTGTCTTAGGACAGGGGTAGGGGAGCGTCGAGTATGGGGTGAAGTCAGAGCGGAAGCACTGGTGGACTGTACTCGAGTGAGAATGCCGGAATGAGTAGCGAGAATTATGTGGGAATCATAATGGCCGAAAATCTAAGGTTTCTTGGGGAAGGTTCGTCCGCCCAAGGTAAGTCGGGAGCTAAGCTCAGGCCGAGAGGCGTAGGCGATGCACATACGGTAGAAATTCCGTAACCACCGAAACTTAAACAGAGGGACACTTCGAAATAGCGGAACCTGGGCGTTGGTTGACCCGGGCGTAAGGGAGCGAAATTAGAGTAGCGAAGTCCGCGATGTTCGGAGGCGAGAAAAGCTCTGAGGTATGCTAAGGTGCCCGTACCGCAAACCGACACAGGTAGATGAGGAGAGAATCCTAAGGCCAACGGGAGAAGGGTTGTTAAGGAACTCGGCAAATTGACCCCGTAACTTCGGAAGAAGGGGAGCCCCCTACGGGGGGTCGCAGAGAAATGGCCCAAGCAACTGTTTACCAAAAACACAGGTCTATGCTAAATCGAAAGATGACGTATATGGGCTGACGCCTGCCCGGTGCCGGAAGGTTAAGAGGAGATGTCAGGCAACGAAGCATTGAATTTAAGCCCCGGTAAACGGCGGCCGTAACTATAACGGTCCTAAGGTAGCGAAATTCCTTGTCAGGTAAGTTCTGACCCGCACGAATGGCGTAATGATTTGGGCACTGTCTCAACAGCCCGCCCGGCGAAATTGTAGTACTGGTGAAGATGCCAGTTACCCGCAACTAGACGGAAAGACCCCATGGAGCTTTACTGCAGCTTAATACTGAAATTCGGTAGTACATGTACAGGATAGGTGGGAGACTGAGAAATACAGGCGTCAGCTTGTATGGAGTCGCTGTTGGGATACCACTCTTGTACTGCTGGGTTTCTAACCTGCGGCCGTGAATCCGGTCGGGGGACACTGTTAGGCGGGCAGTTTGACTGGGGCGGTCGCCTCCCAAAAGGTAACGGAGGCGCTCAAAGGTTCGTTCAGCACGGACGGAAATCGTGCAATGAGTGTAAACGCATAAACGAGCCTAACTGCGACACCGACGGGTGGAGCAGTAACGAAAGTTGGAGTTAGTGATCCGGTGGTATGTGAGTGGAAATGCCATCGCTCAACGGATAAAAGCTACCCTGGGGATAACAGGCTGATCTCCCCCAAGCGTCCACAGCGACGGGGAGGTTTGGCACCTCGATGTCGGCTCGTCGCATCCTGGGGCTGAATTCGGTCCCAAGGGTTTGGCTGTTCGCCAATTAAAGCGGCACGCGAGCTGGGTTCAGAACGTCGTGAGACAGTTCGGTCCCTATCTGTTGCGGGCGTAAGAGATTTGAAGGGAGCTGTCCTTAGTACGAGAGGACCGGGATGGACGTACCTCTGGTGCACCAGTTGTCCTGCCAAGGGCATAGCTGGGTAGCTATGTACGGACGAGATAAACGCTGAAAGCATCTAAGCGTGAAACTCCCCCTAAGATGAGATCTCTCATCCTTCAAGGAGTAAGGACCCAGAAAGACGATCTGGTTGATAGGCCGAAGGTGGAAGCGCAGTAATGCGTGCAGCTGATCGGTACTAATAGTCCGAGGGCTTGACCTACGAATGAAGCAGGCAAGGCCTTGAGAGGAGCTTTGAAGTTACATTGTTCGGTTTTGAAGGTTCGGTCTGAAGACGGGCCAGAATGCAATGAGCGAAAGAACATGCACCTTTAGCTCAGCTGGTAGAGCACCTGACTCTTAATCAGGGTGTCCAGGGTTCGAGTCCCTGAAGGTGTACCATCCCACTGGATGGGAGCACCATCCAGTGGGGACCCCACGACGCAAGGCATGGCCCGTTGGTCAAGTGGTTAAGACAGCGGCCTCTCACGCCGTTAACATCGGTTCGAATCCGGTACGGGTCACCATTTTCCGAACTTGACAAATGAATAAAGGTTTGTTACTGTATATAAGCAGTTTCAATAGCAGTTGGTGCTGATTAGGGCGAGGGTCCACCCGTTCCCATCCCGAACACGGAAGTTAAGCTCGCTTCTGCCGACAATACTTGGCTGGAGACGGCCCGGAAAGATAGGTAGCGCCAACACTCCTCCTTAGCTCAGTCGGTAGAGCACGCGGCTGTTAACCGCGGTGTCGTTGGTTCGAGTCCAACAGGGGGAGCCAAGAGTGCCGCCACTCTGGTGGCGGCACTCTTTCTTTTTCAAAAATCAGGGATAGACAATCATTTGGGCCTTTAGCTCAGTTGGTTAGAGCGGCCGGCTCATAACCGGTTGGTCCTGGGTTCGAGTCCCCGAAGGCCCACCACATAGGGGTATAGCTCAGTTGGTAGAGCAGCGGTCTCCAAAACCGCGTGTCGAGAGTTCGAGTCTTTCTGCCCCTGCCATAAAAAAATACTTTACAAGTCCGCTTGTAAATGTTATAATAAAACTGTTCTTTGATTAGAACGCCTCAGTAAATGGCCAGGTAGTTCAGCTGGTTAGAACGCCGGCCTGTCACGCCGGAGGTCGAGGGTTCGAACCCCTTCCTGGTCGCCATTTGCTGCTGTAGCTCAGTAGGTAGAGCGCATCCTTGGTAAGGATGAGGTCGGCAGTTCGAATCTGCCCAGCAGCTCCACAGAAAAGCCTTGAAACCATTATGGTTTCGAGGTTTTTTCTTTTTTTAAGTCGAACCTCAAGTACCATAGATTTGCGGGGTTGCTAAACATCATGCTAAACGAAAAAGTGTTTGCATCGTGTGCTGTCTTATGCAGAGACTTTTAATAGCTGCATGAGCTTGGCAGAGAGGTCAGGATTTTCCTGAATCAGTTTTAGAATTTCGGCTGCGTCAAGAGATGCTGGCTTCTCATTTGATTTTGCAGGAGTTGGATAAAAACTTGATTCAACCATCGATGCAAGCTGTTGCTTCTCTACTTCAAGTGCTTCATTGTAATGATGCATAAGTACTTCCGGGGATTGTCCAGCGTTAGCAGCCACAAGTTGGTAATTGTTTTTAGTCAGTCTGATTTTGTGCATTTGTCCTGACTTACGTAAACCCTGAAGATCAATTTGGTCCGTAATATTCATTGCGCTTTGCCATTCTTTGAAGGACTTGCAGAGATTATTTGGGTCAATGGGACGTCCATCTGGCTGGCAAATCAGCAGTCCATTATCTTGATATTCAGAACCGAGAGATTCTTTCGCTCTGTTGATTTCCGCAATGCGCTCTTTGATTTCTTGAACTAATGGGCTTGTCAGGTATTGCTTTCTCAAACTGCCTTCTGTTTTTGGAATTTTTAAGACAAGGCGACTTTTAGCGTTAGAAAACTGTTTCGGAAAAACTTTAGCAATCTTTTCTCTGGAGAGATTTTTGAGGGCCTCGTCAGAGACACGTTCAAGAATTTGGGAGATCCACATGCTGCCTTCATCAAGGTTGATTGAGTGAATGTCAATAGCAACAATCTCGCCCGCTCTAAGTGAACATACAAAGGCCAGGTGAAGCGAGAGATGGAGAATGGGATCTTCTTGAATCTGATCGAGAATTTTTGAAATATACTCAGCAGACCAAGCTTTACGCCTCTTGTAGTGCTCGGATGGACCTTTGGTGTTGGGAATCTCTGCGATGTAGTTCCATCGTTTTGCTGTTTCAAAACCAAGTGTAAGAATGTTATAGCACTTTTTTACAGTTCCGGAACTCAGTGTTGGAATTTCCGAGGTGCGTTTGCCATAGCTCTTGCTTCCACGGCAAGGTTTCTGAAAAAGATGGTCGATAAAGCCATCAATGGCGCTGCTGGTAATAGAACTCATGACCCAATCACCAAAATAAGGGTATATATGCGTTTCCAGATTTTGACGATAGCTGTCATAGGTTTTAGGTGAGAAATTCTTCTTTCTTGCGTGTATTGGAAGAAATCGCTCCATAAATTCTCGATAGGTCTTGCTCATATTATCTTCGCTTTCAGGGGACGGAGTATCGGGAGCAGTTGCTGTCTTTTCAGCAGCAATTTTTTGAGCTGCCTTTTCAACGGCTTTTTTTCTACGATACTCGGATGCTTCATGTGTAATATCAGATGTCCTGTTTTGAGATTGAAGATAGTCAATATAGGCTTTGCGCTGAATTGCTTCCAATTCAGAAGAGTAAGATTCCCATTGCTGTTTGCGTTTTCCGTCAGCTGCTTTGTAAGTATAGACGACATTGTGCGATGTTCCGCGTATTGTATATGTTGCCATAACGGTTCCTTTCTTGCTCGTTGCTTTATGATTGATCTAACGCATTGAACCAAGAATCGAATGATTCTTTATGAATGCGTAGGCACCGTTTGCCAAGTCGAATGACCTTAAAATCTGTTGTATGTTCGCAAAGGTAGTAGGTTTTGCGAAGACTGATGCCAAGAATTTTTGAGATCTGTTCGACGGTGTAGGTGCGTTGAACACTGTTGCCGCAATTTTGGTCAGACAAAATAATACCTCCTCGCAGCTTGGAAACCGCTATAGCTTGCAGTAAGTACCTCCTTCCCTAATTGTTTAGCAGGGTAGGCATATTATACTCTCCACAACAACGATTGCCAAGCATAATTTTATTGAAAGTCAATTCGCTTTCCGGGCCATTTCCTGCGCCCTCGCTTCAGGCCGCGTATTTGCAGGCTGCCGCTGTGCGGCACTTCCCCGGCAGGTACGCAAACGCATACTGTCAGCCGATCCTGTATAACTCCCGGACAAATCGATGCAGCCGCATTTGGGGGCGGCGTTTTCAAGGTTCAATAGGTGGTTTTTACCGTTCACAAAATAAATACGGGGCCATGTCCGTATTTTTTGCACGCACGCCGGAAAAACTAAATATAGTATTTTTGTATTGACTTATACAATATATTGTATTACACTTTACCCGTAAATGAGTTTTGCGCAATTTCCCTTTGGGCATAGGTCAATGATCTGTGTGTGGAGTGATCCACCTGCGCACGTTGTCAGGTTTGTACGTTTTTGTCAGTAGTATTGCTGTGCCATGAGAGCCGGCTGCTGCTGGCTTTTTATTTTACGGGGTAGTAACGCCCCAATGCTGCGGGAATGACGAGTGTTTGCTGTGAGGCAAACACGCTGGATTTTACCAGGGTCGTTGTTCCCGCTTTTTTTGCGCCCAAATGCCGAAAGGCTTTGAGGATATATCATCAAGAAAGGTGGAAACAAGAAATGAAATTCAGACGAAAATGGAAACCCGGAGGGTATCCCAGACGTTCCTTCCGACCGTACCACAGGTACAGAGAGAAGCGGCTTTTGAATAAGCCGCGCATCAAATATGAAACCGAGGAGGAACGTATCCATGGAAAACGCGAAGTGTTACGCTCCGCAAATTCTCGTCGGTACAGAAGGTCTGCCGCGTGAACAATGGCTGGAATACCGGCGCAAGGGCATCGGCGGAAGTGACGCCGCTGCCGTTCTCGGAATTTCACCATTCCGTACCGGGCGGGATCTCTACTATGACAAGCTGAATATCGTCACAGCGGATGATGCCGAAAACTGGGTTCAGCTGGAAGTTGGAACTCTGCTGGAGCCGTTGGTTGCCAAGATCTTCGCCCATAAGACGGGCTATAAGATCTACCGACGGCCATTCATGTTCCGGCATCCCCAATATCCTTGGATGCTGGCAGATCTGGATTACATGGTGGAGCTGTCGGACGGTACATCAGCCATCCTTGAGATCAAAACCACGAATTATAACGCCAAGGATAACTGGTGGTACAACGGCGAGGAAATCGTTCCTATCTACTATGAATCGCAGGGGCGGCACTACATGGCGGTCATGAACATTGACCGGGTCTACTTCTGCTGCCTTTACGGAAATTCGGAAGACGAGGCAATCATCCGCCGCGTTGACCGTGACATGGCCTATGAAGAGGAACTGATCGCTTTGGAACGGGATTTCTGGGAGAATCATGTTCTCACAAAAACGCCGCCTCCCTATATGGAAGCGGACGGTGACCTGATCCTCGAAAGCCTGCGGCGAAAGCTGGGGCCCGCGGACAAGGACGCGCCTCCCGTGCTGCTGGGGCAACCGCAGTTTGGGCAGCTTTCCATGCTTCTTTCCCTGCAAGAGCAGAAAAAGACGCTGTCGGCTGATGTGAACAAACTGGAGAAGGACATTAAACGGTTAAAGGGTATGCTCATCGAGAGAATGGGCACAAGCTGCACCGCCGTGTATAACGGCTCTGCGGAGAGCTACACCATAACCTACAATCCGGTGCGCTCCGCAGGCATATCAAAGGATGCCCTGGAACGGCTGAAGGACGAGCACCCTGACATTTACGATCAGTATGTCACGGTGTCCGAATGGCGAAGATTCCATGTGAAAAAAGCTGCTTTGCAGGCAGCGTGAAAAGAAACGGAGGTGATGTGCTGTGAGCATTGTTGCAGCACTGGACAAGGTACTGTTTTTCAATGCGTCCAGCAAATATTCTGTTCTTCGGATGAAAACGGAAGACAGCAGCGTACCCACAGAAGCCCGGAGCCCCTATCGCTATCACGACCACCTGATCCGCTTTACCGCCGTCGGCATCGAATTGCCGCAGACGGATACGGTGAAGATCGAGATGGATGGAGAGTGGAAGGACGGAAAATACGGGCTTCAGCTTCAGGTCGATCATTGGCAGGAAATCGTGCCGCCCACATTGGAGGGCGTCCGCAATTATCTTGCCTCTGGTCTGCTGAAGGGCATCGGAGAAAAGACCGCCGACGCGATCATTGAAAAGTTTGGTGTCAACGCTCTGGAGATTCTGGAACATCAGCCAGACCGGCTTCTTGAGATCCGCGGTATTACAAAGGAGCGGCTTGCGGAGATCAAGGATGCCTATGCGGAAACCAGCCGGATGCGTGTCCTGATGACCCTGCTGGCCCCGTTCAAGGTCACGCCGACGACCGCGCAGAAGATCTATCAGCATTTCGGGTCTGCCTGCGCAGACATCGTGAGACAGAGTCCCTTCAATCTCTGTCAGGTGCCGGGATTCGGATTCAAGCGTATTGACGCCATCGTGCAAAAATCCGGTGGAGACCTGCGTGATCCGAAGCGCGTCCACGGTGCGCTGTTCTATGCGCTGGAGGACGCACGGACAAAGGACGGGCATCTCTATCTGGAGGCAGAGTCTTTGCTCAAAGCGGCTATGCAGCTGCTCAATGAGCGGATACCCCTCCCGCAGATGCGCGTCCCCATGAGCCAGGTCGAACAGGAGCTGTCTGCCATGATCCGGCAGGATGAGGTGGTATCGAATCACGGCAACGTGTATCTGCCCAAGCAATTCCTGCAGGAGAGCGAAACCGCACAGAAAGCGGTAGAGCTGTTTCTGGCAAATCCGGCGGTGGTAGACATTGCGCAGCCGTTGGAGCGAGTGAAGCATAGCTTAGGGCTCAACCTGTCCAAACGCCAGTCAGAAGGCGTGGAAATGGTGTTCCGGCATAACCTGTCCATCATCACAGGCGGCCCCGGCACCGGCAAGACCACGGTTCTGAAAACGGTGATCGAAGTGTACCGTCAACTCTATCCGCGGCAGAAGATCGTACTCGGAGCGCCCACAGGTAAGGCGAGCCGGCGTATGGCGGAGGCAACGGGGATCGATGAAGCACAGACGCTCCACAGCATTCTGGGACTTCACGGTGATTCGGAATCGAAGAAAGACCGGGAACGGAAACCGCTGGAAGCAGGGCTCCTGATCGTGGACGAGACTTCCATGGTCGATATGTGGCTGATCCATCAGCTCTTTTCCCGCTTGCGCCCCGGCACCAAAGTCCTTTTGGTCGGTGATGCAGACCAGTTAGAGAGTGTGGGCGCCGGTGATGTATTTCACGAGCTGATCGGCTCCGGCGTTGTGCCAGTTACGGTGCTGGATGAGATCTTCCGTCAGGCACAGGACAGTCTGATCGCCCACAATGCCCGGTTTATCAACGAGGGCAAAACGACGCTCTACTATGGTGAGGACTTTGCCTTTCATAAGGCAGAGAGCCAGAAGGAGACTGCCGGCATCATCCGTGAGCTTTACCGGGAGCAGATCGCCGCAAAAGGAATTGAGCAGGTGGAGATTTTATCGCCGTTCCGCTCCGAGGGCGAGGCATCGGTCAACAGCCTGAATGAAGCTATCCGCGAGGAGATCAACCCCGCATCGCCGGAGACGCCGGAGATCGTGTACGCCGGAAAGATATTCCGCCTCAATGACCGCGTGATGCAGATGCGGAACAACTATGAGATCAAGCTGTATAACCGCTCCGGCAAGCAGGTCGGCGAAGGTATTTTCAACGGTGACATCGGCACGATCCGCAAAATTAGCGGTACCAATGTCGTGATCGAGTTTGACGGCCGCTATATGGATTGCCCGCAGGTGCTTCTGGATGATTTGGAGCTGTCCTATGCCATTACGATCCACAAATCCATGGGCTCAGAGTATGATACGGTCATTATTCCACTGCTGGCTGCCCATAATGTGCTCCTGACGCGGAATCTTCTCTACACGGCCATCACCCGTGCCAAGCGCCGTGTGCTGCTGGTGGGTGAGAAACGGGCGCTGTATATGGCGATCCATCGGAGCCGAAAAGGAAAACGCAATACCATGCTGGGTGAACGCATCGCACTCTACTATAAGGCAGTCACGCGCAAGGCTCTCCGTAACGAAGAGGGCGAAGAATGGCAGCGTGCCAGTTAATGTGAGATGAATGTGCAAAAAAACGCACAGTCATCTCTTATTTATTTTATGAAGGGAGTATCAAACCATGTCCAGAGAAAGAATTATGCTGACCCAAGCGATTCCTGCCGTGCAGCAGCTTCGCAAGGTGCAGGGCTTTGACCCGCTGCGCTTTCTGAAAAGAAACGCCAACGGCGGAATCGAGCTGGAGCCGCGCTATCAGCGGCTCTGGTTCCGACTGGCCTGCCCCGATGGAAAAATGCTGCTGAACCGACTGCGGGTCACAGACCAAATCGCCGTTTATGAGGCGCAGGTATTTCTGTCCAGAGAGGACAACCAGCCCATTACCAATTTTACCGCAGCGGTGGAAAAGGCACAGGCCACTGCCGGACGCTATGTGCAGGCCGCGCAGGACGAGGCGCTGAAAATAGCGTTGGACAATGCCGGATTTGGCATCCAGCTCTGTGAGATCAACCCCTCTGCGGCGGTAGATGCACAGGCCGATGGAAAACAGGAAGTCGCAACGGGTACTGTAAATCGTCAGGAGACTGCTCCGGCGGTAAATAGAGCCGCAGCACCGCAGCGAGAAGCGTCTGTCGGTGAAAATCATCCGGTGCAGGCAGTGCCTACACCGCAAGAGGTTCAACCGCAGGAGGCGGCAAAGACGCCCAGCGTAAATCAGCAAGAGGTTCACACCACCCAGCAGACGGAAGGCGTTTCAGACGCCATGAGTCTGCTGCAGGCGTTAAGCGGCGGAACTGCGGCTTCTGAGCCTGACCCGGTTATGCCCCAAAAGGCACAGGAGGTTCCTTCGGAAACGGCGGAGCCTGCGGTCACGGAGCGGGCTGAAACAGCGCAGACGGTGAAGCCTGTTGTGGTCGATATGCCGGCAGCGGCATCGACAGCGGCTGCACCGAAATATTCGGACGATATGACGGTGGACGAGATCCTTTCGCTGATGACAGAAGAGGAAGCTGCGGAGCTGGTCGTAACCACCGGCGTCAATAAGGGCTGGACGATGGCACAGGTTTCTGAGCAGCGTCCCTCCAGCCTAAAATATTACGCCTATCTCTGTGAGGATTGCGGCAATATTATGAAGGCTGCCGCCATGCTTCTGATGGGTGGTTCGCAGCAGTTGAAGGCAAGCTGACCGCTTTCCATCCGTAAATTTTGCGTCTTGGGAGGGATGCTGGTTTGAATTACGGGAAAAAGCATGATCTCCCCTTTGGCATTATGGATGTGGCCGGGCTCCTCCGCCTGAATATCAGGCGGAGGGCTCCCGGTCAGGTGTATGTGGATTGTCCCATCTGCGGTGACCGCCGGGGGAAAATGAATCTGAACACGGCAAAAGACCTGTGGCGCTGTAACTACTGCGGTGAAGGCGGCGGAATGCTGTCCCTTTACGCAAAGGTATATGGCGTCAGCAATTCAGACGCTTATCGGGAGATCTGCGACGCTTTGGCGGTAAATGGTTTTTCACCGGACTATACCGTTCCGGAGAAAGCGGCGCCTGCGGAGGCCGAGCCGTCTGACGCGGCCTCTGTTCAGGAAGTGCATCAGACCCTTTCCATGCTGCTGTCCATGCTGACCCTCATTCCGGCGCACCGCGCACACCTGCAGTCTGTGCGGGGACTGTCCGACGATGAGATCACACGCTTTGGCTTCAAGAGCACGCCGCCCCCTTTCCTGTGCCGCTCCCTGACCAATCGGTTGGTCAAGGCGGGCTGCAGGGTGCAGGGTGTTCCCGGCTTCTATGTGGATGATAACGGCTGCTGGACGGTCAAATTCCACCAGCGGACATCAGGCATCATCATTCCCATCTTCGGTGTAGACGGTCTGATCCGCGGCGCACAGATCCGGTTGGACCACCCGCTCAAGGATAAAGACGATCCACCGGAGAAAACGGGCGTGAAATACCTGACGCTGTCCTCCACGGGAAAGCGCATGGGAACGACCTCGGGGAGCCCCATTCATTTTGTGGGCGATCCATGCTCCCGCGTTGTATATGTGACGGAAGGCTGCCTCAAGGCGGATGTCGCTCACGCGCTGATGCACAGGACCTTTGTTGCCACGCTGGGAGCCAACAACACCGCCAAGCTGGATGAACTGTTTGCGTTCCTGCACCGAAACGGAACGGAGGAGATCATCGAGGCGGAGGACATGGATAAGTACAGTAATGAAATGGTGGGAAAAGGCGCATCGAAGATCTATGCGCTGGCGTCCAAGCATGGGATGCGCTGCCGCAGGCTCACATGGAATCCCAATTACAAGGGCATTGATGACTGGCAGCTTGCGCTGCGCCGGAAAGAACAGAAAATGAAGGAGGATCCAGGAATGACATTTAAGGAGCAATATCTTAATGGCCTATGCGGGCTGGAAATGCTGGAAGCCTGTACGGAAAAATGGCATGCGATGAAGGTGGACAGTATTTCCCTGCGGGACTATCTGGGGCTGACGGAGCAGGAATACGATGCGTACTTACAGACCGCCCCCGGCGTTTCTTTTCGGGAGCTGTTGGACAGTCAGCGTAAAACGCAGCGGTTTCGTGTTTATCAGCTGGATCTGGAGCATGGCGAGACGCGCGCATTCGCCTTTGGCGGCATTGACGCGCTGCACAACGCCGGCTTTCAGCAGCCCCCGGCGGCGGAATACACACTCGTTTACGACGGCGAGCTGATCTGCCCGGTCGGGCAAGATGAACGTGATATTCTGGAACGCATTTTTGCACGCTATAATCAGGCGTTCCCCCCGGACTATCACGGCCGCAGCATTGCCCCATCCGATGTGCTGGAGTTGTATGATGAAAGCGAGCGCAGATACTTTTACTGCGATATGGCTGGTTTTCCGCAGGTGAAATTCTCTCCCGCGCTGGCAAAGAAGGCTTGAATGCAGGCTTTATCGCAGACGATCCATTTAGAAATGGACGAGCAGAAGACAAAGCAGCTGAAAGCCATGCTGGGAATCTGTCAAGGACTTGGGGCGGAGACACGGTATCATCCGGAACACCGTTATTTCACAGCTATGGTCTGGACTGGATGGGATACTCCCTGTGGAATGGGAGAGGCCCTTGCTGTCCAACAGAAAATTCAAAGAACAGCCGCTCAGTACCCGGGCGTCGTGTGCTATTGCTTCGACCCGTTCAGCACACTGGTCTATACGGTTTGAGCGCAGTATGTAAGAAGGGACGCCTTGTGCCATTGGCACAGGAGCGTCCTTTTCTCATTTTTTATTTAGGAGGAATGTACGAATGGGCGCTTTTTCAAATATGGATTATGAGCTTCAAAACAGCGAGGCTGCCGTTTCCGACGCCTTTACGGAAGATGATGCTATGGATATGCCGCAGACGGCTCCTGTGGAACCGGCGACAGCAAGTTCTCCGACTGCAGCTCCGACTCCGGCAGCGGCGGCCAGCGAACCGGCAACCGCCCCCAACACCCAAAGCGAGGATGAGGCACGCCGTGCGCACGAAGCGTCTGAAGCCAAGCGCAAAGCAGAGTGGGACGCCAAGCAGGCGGAAAAGCGGCGGGCGGAACAGGCCGCGCTGGAAAGGTTGGATGCCATGGGCCCGGCAGAGCTGCTCAAGGCTGCCGCAAAGCGTGTGTCCGCAGATACGGAGAAGCTGACGCGGCGCAACATGAAAGAGAGCGTTGCCGAGTTTATCCAGACCAAGTGTATTGATGACCTCGGCTTTGCCCGGCTCACCATGCACCCGCGCAAGAGCATGATCCACTGTTTCCAGTATATCAGCCGGAAGGCATGGGATTATGTGCAGGACGAGCTGAAGGCAAACGGCGTTCAGCCGGGCCCTGGTCAGCAGGCATACGGCTGCGATATTCCCGATGATCTCTGCTATCAGTGGGCGGAGGACTATTTCCGTGACCCCGATGCCAAGGAGGATCAGGGGGATGAAGAGGAGTTTGTCCCGCAGCCCTATCGTGGGAAAACAGCTTCCAAGTCCGTTTCCAAGAAGAAAAAGGAAGAAAAGAAGAAAGAGCCGGAGAAGAAGGAACCGCCGAAAAAAGCGGAAGCCGACGATGGGCAGATCTCGCTGGGCGATCTCTCCTCCTTTGGGGAGGCAGCCTGATGTACGCTTATAAAGGCTTTGAGCCGGATCTCTCCTGCCGTGGCTATCGGTTCGTCATGGGAAAGAATGTCACCCCGGAGGCAAACTGCGCCAGTAACGGCTTTCATTGTGCGGAGAACCCGCTGGATTGTCTTTCCTACTATGGCGACATGAATCGCTCCATTTACTGCTTGGTGCAGCCCGGCGGGGATATTGACGAGGACGATCGTGACTCCAAAATTGCCTGCACGGAACTGACAATCCTGCGGCGGCTGACGAGGAAAGAATTCTTCCTTCATGCACTTGCCTACATGGTGGATCACCCAGGCCGCAAGGTGAGCGACAAGGTACAGCGTGAGCACAGCACCAGCCGCAACGGCTATGCCATCGTTCGAGGCAAGACACCCGCTGCGTGTGGAAAACTGGGCGATATTCTCGCATTTGCCAGAGAGCGGCGTGAAACCGAAGTAATCTGTCAGATTGCAGTCGTTGAGGTCGATGGAGAAAAAATTCTGCCTGATGTATGGTATGACATTGATTTTGTGAAAAGAGAGGCGGTGCAGAAATGAAAAAAAGCAGTTTGCTGAAAATGAAGAATTTGCCTGCGACTGAAGAAATGCTTGCGGTTGCCCGCGAGGATGTCCCGGTCAAGGTCGGTTCGGGCTGGAACACTTCCTATCGATGCCGATACAGCGGCTTTGTACGAAGCGCGGTAGAGGGCGGCATTTTGAAAGTCACCCTGTATGACCCGGATGCAATGCGCCTTGGCGGAACGCTGCCGGTCTATGAGATTTTCATGGAGAAAGAAAAGCAGCAGTTTCTCACCTATGACCGTTCCCATGACAAATGGCGGGCGGCAAAGATCGACTACTTGGAATGGCAGGCGAAGGGATCCAATAACGTGTGGATCAGCGCCGTGGATGATGCACAGATCCGGCAATATCTGGCGTCGGATGAAAAAAGCGTATATCGGGCTATTCTGAAATTTCAGCGTTCCGTTCGTGATGCTGAACTGGAACGCCGCCACAGAAAGGAAACCGATCCATGGGACGCGGAGCTCTCTCAGACGCCGCCGCTGCCGAAGGACTGGGAGCGGTGGGTCAATAAGGTGGGTATTCAGGAAAACTACATCTTCTACGATTACCGCAGAGGCGGAGCAAAGTATGGCTACTGCACCTACTGTGAGAAGGAAGTCGCACTGAAACGGCAGCCTTATCATAACAGAACTGGAACGTGCCCTGAATGCGGTCACAGAGTAACCTTCAAAGCAAGGGGAAAGATGGCGGACTATCTGCACTCTCCAACTGAATGCGCATACCTGGCGCAGAAGCGTGGAGACGGGTTTGTGGTTCGCCAATTTCAGGTGAACAGGCAGTACCGAAAGGAAGAGAACGCCATCGTATCGAAAACCTCCTGCTTTGAGAAGCAGCGCATTTTCTACCGTGCGGATCTGACCTCACACCCGTATTACTGGGGCTGGTATAAGCAGCGCCGCGTCCGGTGGGTAGAGGGCATCGATGAGTACATCAACACAGGTATGGGCTATTCCTACAACGAGTATTGTTATCAGCCGGGGAGCATCTATGGAAAAACGCTTTCCAGCATTGCACCACTTCTTGCAAGAACCGGATTGAGGGAGTATGTAAGACTTTGCAGGGGGCACGTAAGTCCTAACTGGTATCTGGCCGCGTGGGAGAGCCTTCCGCGCATTGAACAGGTATGCAAGGCGGGCCTATCCAGGCTGACGGTGGAATGTATGGAAAATGTCAACGCCGTAAAAAGCTGTATCCGGCAGGAGTCTGAAACCAGTCTCGTCAAGGCATTGGCACTTGATACGAACCGGCTTTCGCGGCTCCGGACACTCAACGGCGGCACCATTGTGCTCGACTGGCTGCAGCGGGAGAAATGCAGCGGCAGAATCATCCCGGATCATGTACTGCACTGGCTGGAGCAGGAGAATATCCATGTTTCCGATATCGACTTCATTCTGGATCGAATGTCAGAGCAGCAGGTCTGCAACTATCTTCAGCGTCAGAAAAGCGGCACACGGGATTCCCTGCGGCAGATTATTTTCACATGGCGGGATTACCTTTCCATGGCGGACAAGCTGGGAATCAATACCAGCGATGAGATCGTGTACCGTGTCAAGCTGCTGCGCCAGCGTCACGATGAACTGGTGGAACAGCTGCGGAAAAGAGAACGGGACATGGAAGCTGCCGCAACAGCAAGAAAATATCGGAAAATTGCAGGCATCTGCCGCTCGATCAAACCGAAATACGAATACACCGGGGAGATGTATTCCATCGTCGTTCCGTCAGGTGTACGCGATATTATGCGCGAGGGCGATGCGCTTTCCCACTGTGTCGGCAAGTCAGACCGCTATTGGGAGCGCATCGAGCAGCAGGAGGCATATATCCTGTTCCTGCGCAAGACCGCAGAGATCGACAAGCCATACTACACCCTTGAGGTGGAGCCAAACGGCACGATACGGCAGAAACGGACCTACTTTGACCGGCAGAACGATGACCTCAAGGACGCGGAGAAATTCCTGAAAGAATGGCAGAAGGTTGTCTCCGAGCGCTTGACAGAGAGCAATCGGGAAAAAGCGGAAAAGAGCAAGGTCCTTCGCCTGCAGGAATTCGAGCAGCTGCGGCAGGATGACATTCGTATCCATACCGGCGACCTTGCCGGTCAGCGGCTGGTGGATGTTCTGGTGTCGGATCTCATGGAAACTGCGGCCTAAGCCGCAGCACAATACATTTGAACGAAGGAAAGGAAGTTGTAGAGAATATGAAAAACGGATTTACGATCACGCAGCGCAATGCTGTGGTGGAGCAGCATCTTTGGTGCATTGACACGATCATGGCGCAGTACGCCGCGTTTATGCAGACAGAACCCGTAGACCCCGATGATGTGTACCAGTCTTTGGCGGTACGCCTGATCCGGGCAGTCAACAGCTACGATCCCCGTAAAGGGTATCTGAAGGAGTACATCCTCTCTCAGCTCAAGCGGGAGATGGTTCGTATCCGGAGTACGCAGGCTGTCTATGGACTGACGCAGGCGCCGGCCAATATTGGCAGCACCATTGTTCCGCTCACGATTGCTGCGCAGCGGGAATCGTACTGGGAAACCTATATTGCTGTATAAAAGGAGTCATGTGGAAATGAAACAGTTGGGAAACCTCGCAGTTATTTGCGCCCAACGCCCGGAGCTGCTGATGCAGCTCCGGGCCGGTCTGATCTCGGTACAGGCAAAAAACCGTGCGGCGATGGAGACTGCATGGAACGATGACGCACGGATCGAAAGAATGATCTATGAACTGAATTTCGGAACATTCTCTAAAGAAAGGCTGGTGTGAGGAATGGAGCAGAACAAGCAGCAGAGAATACGGGAATTGACAGACCGGCTGAACCGCTGTCGGTATGAATACTACAATCTGAACACGCCGTCTCTGACAGACGCCGAATATGACGCACTTTTTGATGAACTGAGTACACTGGAAAAGGAAACCGGCTTCAGCATGACGAACTCGCCCACGCAGACGGTAGGCTGCTATCCCGCCGTCAGCACTTTGGTGAAAACAGCGCATCCGATTCCGCTGCTGTCGTTGGATAAAACGAAAAGCAGTACGGAGCTTCTGCACTTCGCGGGAGAACAGATGGTCATGCTGATGCTCAAGCTGGACGGCCTGACGGTAAAGCTGACCTATGAAAACGGCCTTTTGATGGAGGCAGCTACCCGCGGCGATGGAGATACCGGTGAGAACATTACTCACAATGTGCTGGGGATCTCCGGCATCCCGGATAAGATCCCGTACAAGGAACGGCTGGTCGTTACCGGCGAAGCATTTATCCGCCCCAGCGATTTTGAGGCGTTAAAGGACACGCTGCGGGACGGAAATGGCGAACCTTATAAAAACGGGCGCAATCTGGCTGCCGGCTCTGTCCGACTGCTGGACTGCGGCGCCTGCAAGGATCGTCATGTGACCTTTATGGCTTTCAATGTGCTGGAGGGCTTTGAGGAATATCCCTGGAAGTCGCAACGGCTTCGGGCCATCGAACAGCTCGGCTTTCCCATTTGCAAGTATCTGGCGAGCAAGCAGGCGTTGACGCAGTTCGATATGGACGCCGGTATCCGGCACCTGCGGAAATACGCGCAGGAAAACGACATACCCATTGACGGCATCGTGGTCACCTACAACGATGCCGCCTACGCAAAGTCCTGCGGCCGGACCGGGCATCACTATAAGGACGGATTGGCGTTCAAGTTCGAGGACGACACCTATGAAACCGTCCTGCGTTCGATTGAATGGACGCCCAGCCGCACAGGGGAAATCACGCCGGTGGCGGTCTTTGACACGGTGGAGATCGATGGCTGCGCGGTATCCAGGGCAAGCCTCCATAACCTCTCCTTCATTGAGAATTTGGAACTGATGCCAGGATGCCGTATCAAGGTGAGCAAGCGGAACCAGATCATTCCCCATGTGGAGGAAAATCTGGATCGGGACTGCTACGCCAGAGAGAAAGTCGTTCCTGCCAGATGCCCATGCTGTGGGCAGCCCACTCGTATCCATACGACCAGAAATACCGTAAACGGGGTGGAAAAGGTCACGGCGGCGCTGTTCTGCGATAACGAGCATTGTGAAACGCGAAAGCTGCGCAAATTCGTTCACTTCGCAAGCCCGAAGGCGCTGAATATTATGGGACTTTCTGAGTCGATCCTGGAAAAGTTCATCGGAAAGGGTTGGCTTCACTCCTATATGGACATCTTTGCTCTAGACAAGCACAGGGCGGAGATCGTTCAGATGGAGGGGTTTGGAGAAAAATCCTGGCAAAATCTTTGGGATGCCATCCAGCACAGCCGCATTACCACCTTTGAGCAGTATCTGACCGCTATGGATATCCCTATGGTGGGCAGCACCGCCAGCAAGGCCATCTGCCAAAGATTCCGCGGAAACCTTGCGGAATTTGAAACGGCCGTGTGCCAGAGCTTTGATTTTACACAGCTCCCGGACTTCGGAGAAACGCTGCACAGGAATATCCATCAATGGTTCCGCAGCGAGGAAAACTGGACGATCTGGACGGAGCTGCGGCGACTGGTGTGCATTAAGACCTATCAGCCGCCTGCGGCCAGCACCGATATGAGCAATCCCTTTGTCGGAAAGACCCTTGTGGTGACCGGCAAAGTAGAGCCATACACCCGGGATGGGATCAACGAAAAAATTGAGTCTCTGGGCGCTCATGCCGGCAGTTCGGTAAGCAGCAAGACAGATTATCTAATCTGCGGCGAGAACGCCGGAAGCAAGCTGGCAAAGGCACAGGAGCTTGGAATCAAGATTCTGTCGCCAGATGAGTTCTTCCGCATGGCCGGAGAAAGTGCATAAGGATATAGCGGGAGACTGGCATACAGTCTCCCGCTTCAACTATACAGAGAACTTGGGGTACTGCGGTGAAAAGCAAAATATAAGGCTGTGGTAAAAGAAAGAGCGTATCCAGAGAATATTTGACGGTAATTATAGTGCAAAAGCTGGGCAGCGAATTTCCTCGCCGCCCAGCTTTTTTAGGTAATGAACTGCGGTTGCCCCCCATTTGGGGCAGCTTAGAGCTTGAACATCCTGATACAATGAATCAGCGTTGCACTAAGCTCCTGGAAGAGATCCTCGTCAAAGATGCCGTTCACGCAGGACTCCTTGAACAGCAGCGGACGATACATCAAAAATATCTCTTCCTTCGCCTGTTGGTCACCGTCTTTTGCACGGAGCAATAGATCCTTGAAGTTCACTTTACATCCCTCCCTGTAGCCTCCTTGACTTTTTTGCAGACACGATGATATGCAGCCGCAACTCCCTGATACCCAAGGTCAAGCTCTAAAGCGAGTTCATGGAAGCTGCGTCCATGCAAAGCACGGGAAAAGAAGATATAGCGGTCTCTCTCGCTGATGCGATTCAAAACCTCCTCAAGCGCGGCATTTTCAATGCAGCAAAGCAAGTCGGTCGGATCAGAAATGCCGGGAGACTCCTCAGTTGACAGGTCATCCGGATCTGTCAGTACCTCTCTCGCCTGGCGGCGCTGTTTGGCGTGAAGATAGTCTGCCTTCCTGTGCGCAACCGCCGAGAGCAAATAGGCGGTAAATCCATTCTGGGTAATGTTGCTTTCCCCTTTTCCATCGTTTCTTATATACATCTTCGTTCCTCCGTTTCTGATTTTTTGGGAAAATTTCAGAAACGGGGGACTGCGACAGCGATATCGCTCGCTTGCTAAATTCCGACAAAGTAAAAGAGAAGCGCACAGCAGACAATGCTGTACGTTTCTCTTTTTCCTTATCTGCCCCGCTATATCGGGGACGTATTCATCATCCTGAAAATAGAAGTTTCCTTCGTGCGAATAGAAAAGAACTTCAAATCGCAGGGCATAAACTGTTATGCTTCCAGAGTTCCTTTGGCTGCTTGGACGGCATCTGTTCTTTTCCTCTAATACAAGGATCTTCTTAGCGACCCTCCAGCTTGCTTACCTCTTTTTTCATGGTTTGCTTCACCCTCATTATGCAGATAATTTGTACTATCTTTCTAATCATTAGAAGTGAAACGGCATTTATTAGAAGCGCGGTTCCAATTAAAATAGTGATAAAGAGACGAGCAAAACAGTTGGAAGGAGCTGCCCGCGAACAAAAGACATAGCCGCCATTCTGGTGGATGCCGCGATCAGTGAAGAAAACGCCGAAGCGTTCCAAAGCTGCTGTAATGAGCGCTTTGGCGCTGGCGTTACCTTAAACCCGTTGAATCTGATCGACAGTGGCCGTTTTGAGGTAAAAACGGCCAACGCGACTATCTTTGTTGCGCCCGAGCAGAGTTATCTGCTGGAGACTCGTGTGATCGATGGGCGCAATTATCTGACGATCCCCGTCGAAGAGGAAATCGAGGTCAACGGCTTCGGTGTCCGCACCCAGGGAGAAAAGCAAGGCTGAATGTCCGATAACGCGGTCATAAAGTTAACAAGCAGGAAGCCTCTACCGTGGCAGAGGCTTCCTGCTTCTTTAGTATACTTAGTATTTACCTGCAAACCACAGTATAGGAAGTGATATACCCTGTGTCTGAGCCTTTGCTGTTTCGCGCATAGACTGTCAGCGTTACGCGGTAGCTGACACCGGGTGTCCCTTGAAAGTAGGTTGTTCCAACATAATCCCATGTATTGTAATCATAAAATTCAGGGTGTTCGGCACCATACTGAGAATCATAGTAGGTCCATTTCCCGTTTATTTTCTGCTCGATTTCCACTTCGTGCACACCGAGCTTTTCCATTTTGCTGCGGGCCTCGACTGTCATGGCTACCGCAATCTTACCATTCCCTCTCGCTTCGATTCCAACACTGTAACCGTCCAAATAGGCGCTGGAGCGGGTGCCGTTTATTGTGGGCATTCCGGTTTCCGGACGATATACGGCGGATGCAGTCATGCCTACGCTGAACATCATAATTAGCATCAAAAAAAGGGAAAAGAGTCTTCTCTTCATAGTCATTCTCCTCATATGATTTTATTGAATTGAGTTAATCATCTCTTTAATCTCAGCCTCGGATATCTGTCCACTGATCACATAAGATAGCATTCCATCTTGCCATCCTGCTTTTGTCACTCCGTCGTCCGTCAAAATGTAGTATTCGGTTTGATTGTGCGTATAAACACTTCCCAATGAATCAAGCTCTTTCGCTTCGGTTGATAGTGCCATCGTATGCTCTATTACGCGAATCACTAAACCTCCACGGGTCGAATCATAAATGGCAGAACATTTAAGCACACCATCTGACAACTTAACTGCAATAGCCGAAACCGCATAATCTCTCGGTACCCATGTGGGCAGACCTTCTGTACTGATCCCGTTTGCCGCCAGAGCCTCATACAGGGAATGATACTCGCTGGGATCGTCGTCAGGCAATTCCATGATGCCGGAAGGATTGGTATAGATCTGAATGATTCCTTCGGCCCATCGCAGGACAGCCTGAACAGGTTGGAATCCCATAGCGCTGGCGGTTATAATAAAGCAAAATGCCGCGGCTGCGGCAATAGCTGCCGCACGGAAAACGCGGGAAAAGGATCGACGAGTTCGGTTCCCATGTCGATTCCTTGCTTCTGCCGCAAGATCAGACTTGCAGGAGTTCGGTTCTTCTTCAAAAATCAACGGATGGGATTCTTCGAGTTTTGCCCATTTTTCTTCCGGGTCATAATGCTCTGTGACTGGTGCCTTTTTTTGCAATAGTGACAGATATTCCTCAATCCTGTCCGTATCCATCTCCTCCGCAGGTACACTTAGCATTGCTTCTACTTCATTCAGAAGCTGCAAGTTAGATTTTTCCGTAATGGACGCGGAAGCAGAATCTGTTCGCTTTCTCCCGACAGCAGATTTATCGGGATGCTGGCTACCCAACATTTCATTACCCCCTTTACTAGTTCATCTCATGAATTATCGGTTTTGTGACAATAATTTGATAATTATTTTGGCGTGCTGCCAAGAGGCTCCTCCAGCAGTGTTCTGCACTTGTGGAGCGCTCTGGATAATCGCTGACGGCACGCCATTTCACTGATTCCAAAATGCTCTGCGAGTTCCAGAAATGAATGGCCTTTATCGATGCGAAGCAGGATGATTTCCTGCTCCGATCCGCTTAGCCCCATCGGAATATGACAGGCCATTGGAAGTTCCGTGAGTTCATAGCTTTCAGCGATATCTTCAATCGAAACCTCTGTATGATAAAAGCGGCGGCTTTCGCGCAAGGTCAAATTGTTCAATGTCTCAAAGAGCCACGCCACCGGTTTCTTGTGACCGCATACCCGTTCCGACTTACAGCACGCTGTCAGAAAGGTCTCCTGCACCAAGTCCTCCGCAAGATGCCAGTCCCCTACGCGACGATATGTAAGCCGGACCATGGCATCAGAGTATTGAAGCATCAAATGATGGATGTACTCTCGCTGCTGCTTATCCATACAATCCCTTCCTTCGCAAAATCTCACCAAAAAATCAGCTGCCATGCAATCAACAGCCGGCAGCTGATTTATTTGAACTGGTGGCTCTCACCATGCTCTATAATCGTTTTGCACACAGACAGGCACAATTTGACCTGCTCCGGCGCGGCATCTTTCAACATGCTTGCAAATTCAACAGAAATGCTGACGTCTGGATGAACCGGAATGTTGCTTCCAAGCAGAGTGTAAAGATCGACGCGCAGTGCTGTCGATATATCCACCAGTAATGTCAGGCTCGGCTTCGTTTGACACCTCTCAACGTGGCTGATGTGCTGGGATGTAACACCGACCATTTCGGCAAGTTCAGCCTGCTTGAGATTGCAGCGGATTCGACATATTTTAATGTTGTTTCCGATTTCCTGATAATCAATCATACTTCAGCGTCTCCTGTAATACGCGCCACGGTACTATTCTGCCTATACGCATATTATACAGGGAGTCATTCGTACAATAAATCGACTATCAAGGCGTTTATCGCCCTTATAGATATAATGCGCATGATATTTTTGCATTTCCCCCATGCGAAAACAATAGGAGTGCATCTGTACCGATGATCATTACGGTGCAGAGAAATGAACGGCATGCGTCACAAAAAATCGCAGAAAAAATCGAACTTCTTGTCACAAATCGACACTGTCAAGAGATGAATAGAGTAAGGGTGCATTTTTGGAGGAGGTGGTCATTGGGGCAACATCCGCCGCAGATCCACTGTCATGTATCGTAGAGAGGAGAATAGCAAATGAAGCTAAAACGATTCCGAAACAAATTCATTTCGATGCTGCTTACGCTGGCAATGCTTTTGACACTGTTCCCTACCGCAGTCTTTGCCGAGGATACGGCGGCTGACCGACCGGCCAGCGCCGAATTTAAGATCATGGGACTGTACGCTCTCCGGGATAACGGGCGGCGTGTGTCCTTCTTCTCTTATGAGTCAAGAGACAACGCATTCCTGACAAAAGCCAATATGACCTATCCCGACTCCTGGTTCAAGTTGATCTATGTGATCGAGAGATCACAGCCGGTCACGCTGGAACTGTATGAGATGAAGGATGAACCCGCGTATATGGATGAAGATATTGTTTCCATGCCGTATGCGCCGGAGGATGATGCGGATGGACACGGAAAACTCCAGAGTGAGGAGTTCCTTGGCCGCCGACTGGGCGTACTGGTGGGCGTTCCGGTGCAGGAAAATATCGCCCCGCTTCAGGAGGGGGATGACATTTATACGGCGGAGCAGGTGAGCTATTCGCCTATCGATGAAGATGAGTGGCTGAATATCGTCTATCAGACGATCCGCGGGAAGCGTCAGCCGGAAGTGATTGAGGATTTCTACGCTTTTGGCTTTGAGGGCAATCGCCTCGCCGGACTGGACGATGCGGCTGCAACGGTGAGCCTTGATGAGCTCCCTGCCCCGGAAGATATGGCAGAGACAGACGCTCTGCTCCCCTCGGAAAATCTAGATGCTCCAAATCCGGAAGCAAATTTGTCCGCTGACATCAACGATGAAGCAATGGATACGGAAAAATCTCCTGCCAATGAGACATCGGAGGATGGGGCTTCCGAGGAAAGCCTGACAACGGATACGGAGTCTGCAACGGCGATAGAGGAGTCCTTTGCTCCCTCTGCAAATGCAGAACTATTGGAAGATGATACAGACACGGCACCCGCCGATGTGGATACGATGGATTCGGGGGCGGAGGAAACGAATATGGCAGATGTGCCGGAGACATCGATTGAGGACGAGCCTCCTGCCGAAAAACCTGTCGAAGCTGTTTCGGACGTGGAACCGGAGGAGCAGCCGGAGATCAATGCGGAGATCGACTATCTGCCGGAAAGTTCTGTCCTGCCCAGCGCACACGCTTTCTTCGGCTTGACGGATGCTGCCGAAGAAAGTGAAAACACCATCCAGAATATAGTTCTGTGGGACGGCAGTTACAGGGATGACAGCGGCAGCCTCACCCGTATTTCCAGCGGCGGCCGCTACGTCATCGTCATGCAGCCCTGCACGCCCCGGACAGCGATCTATAACAGCTTCCTCGGTTTTGATGTGCCGGAGGAAAGTGAGGCTATTGACACCTTTGAGACGATCAACTCCTGGGATGATCTGATCGCAATTCGGGATGAACTGGCCTGCAGCGGCGACCCTGTGGATCTGCTCAGCGGCAGTTTTACATGGAATTACCGTGACCTTGCGCTGTACGGCAAGGATGATCTGGAATTTACACGTTACTACGAATCTGTCCACGCGGATGAAAATTACGGGCTTGGCGGCGGCTGGACGTCCAACTTCTCCTATGCGCTGGAGTTTGACGGCCGTTCCGTGATCGCCCATTTGCCGAGAGCCGTTACGCTTTATTTCCCAATCGGCTTTGACGGCAGCTTTGACACCTGCGGTGATTACTCGCTGGTGCAGACAGGCAGCGGTTACGCCATGATGGATAAGGCGGGGACAATCTACCGCTTCGACAATAGCGGCCGTATTCTGAGCATCGTCTATCTTAGTGGGAATACGCTGTCCTTCCAATATGACGGTGACAAGCTCCAGAGCGTGTCCAACGGCGCCGGCAGCTTTACATTCTCCTACAGCGGTGACAATATCGCTGCGGTGACGGACAGCGTAGGGCGCAGCATCCATCTGTCCTATGACGGCGGCCTCCTGACTGAAGTGGAAAACCCTGATGGAGACAGCCTGCGCTATGCGTATGACGGCAACGGGTATCTCAGTTCTGTTCAGAATCTCAAGGGTGAGATCTATGTAGAGAATGAATATGACGCACAGGGCCGTGTAGTCCATCAGTATGCCGTAAACTTCGGCACCTTTGATTTTACCTACGATTTCGATGGGCGGCACAACACCTGCACCGGCGAGGACGGCTATTTTCATGAGATCTGGTTTGATGAGCAGGGCCGGATCACCAAGTCTACAGATGCCAGCGGCAGCCAGACGGTGACCTATAACGATCTCAATCAGGTTACCAGCCGGACGGATCGTGAAGGCAACCGCACATCCTATGCCTATGATGCCGCGGGCAACAAAACCAAAATCACTTACGCAGACGGCACTTATGAGCGGTTCGAGTACGACAGCAATCGGATGCCGACCATGATCCGTGACCGCAACGGGAATACGAGCTACTATACCTACGACCATCAGGGCAATATGACTTCCGCTACCGATGGCCGCGGAATGACCCGCTCCTATGTCTATGATGCCGACGGCAATCTCACTTCCGCAGCGGATGCGCTTGGCGCGCAGACGACCTACACCTATGACGCTCAGGGTAACTGCACGTCCATGACAGACCCGCTGGGCAATGTGACCGCCTATATTTATGACGGGCAGGGCCGCCTGATCACAGTCACCGACGCCATGGGGTCAGTCACTTCCTATGAGTATACCGAGGCCGGCAAACTGGTGAAGGTCATCGGCGCCGATGGCAGCGAGCAGACCTACACGGTGGATGGCAACGGCTTCAACATCAGCGAAAGCGACCGCATGGGCCATGTCACCACCTTTACCCGTGACGCGCAGAACAATGTGACCTCTATCACCGATCCGCTGGGCAATGTGACCCGCTATACCTACGATGACAGCGGAAATCTGACCACAGCAACAGACGCCAACGGAGCGGTCACCCGCTATACCTACGATGCTGATGGCCGCATTGTTTCCATGACCGATGCCCGCGGCAATACCTGGCGCTATGCTTATGATCGGAACGGTCAACTGGTTTCCACCACCGATCCTGTCGGCGGCGTCAGTTCTACCAGGTACAACAGCGTTGGACGTGCTGCCTCCGTCAAGGATGCCAACGGCAATACCACCCAATATACCTATGACGGCGTCGGCAACCTTACAAAGATCACCGATGCACTCGGCAAGAGCACCGTCAGCGAATACGATGCCAACGGCAACCTGACTGCCGCTACGGATCGCAACGGCCACACCACCCGCTATGCTTACGACGCGGAGAACCGTTTGATCCGCATGGAAGATGCTGAGGGCAGCACGACCTCCTACACCTATGACGCTAACGGTCAGATGACCAAGACCACCTCTGCCATGGGCGCGGAGACTTCCAGCACTTATGACGCGCTGGGGCGTCAGATATCCTCGGCGGATGCACTGGGCCATGTGACCGGCTACGAATATGATGTGCTGGGTCGCGCCACAAAGATCACCTACGCGGATGGAGGCTTTGTTGCCTACACCTATGATGCCAACGGTCAGGTTTTGACTGCCACCGATGAACTGGGCGGCGTGATCTCCTATGTCTACGATGCCAACGGCAGACTGATTGAGATGACGGATGCCATGGGCGGCAAAACGGCATACGCCTATGACGCTGTCGGCAATGTGACTTCTGTTACCGATGCTCTGGGCGGGAGCACAACCTATCGCTATGACGAAACGGGAAATATGACCTCGGTTACAGACGCCAACGGCAATACGACCGGCTACACCTATGATGCGCTCGGCCGCGCTGTTGCCGTTACGGACGCCAATGGCGGCGTAACCCGCGCGGAATACGATCATAACGGGAACATTGTCAAGGCTGTCGATGCCGAAAGCAATGCCACTACTTATGTTTATGATGCGCTGGACCGTCTTACCAGTTATACCAACGCGGAGGGCTATACCTTCTCCTTCCGGTATGACAACGAGGGAAATACGGTTGCCTCTACTGACGGCAACGGCAATACCACCCGCTATACCTACGATGGATTGAACCGCGCAGTCTCCAGCACCAACGCCGAAGGCAATACCGCGTACAATACCTATGATGCAGATGGCCGTATGGTAAAGTCCGTGAATGAAGAGGGTGCGGAAACCGCCTATGCCTATGATGCGGATGGCCGCCTGATCTCCATGACGGATGCCCTGGGTAATGTTACCGGCTTTGAGTACGACAGCAGGGATCGGGTCATCAAGGTTACCGATGCCAAGGGCAATGCGACCACATTCACCTATGACCTGGCAGGCAATGTCAAGAGCGAGACCAATGCCAAGGGCGTTGTGACCAGCTATGCCTACGATGCCAATGGCAACCTCACCTCCATGACGGATGCTGCCGGCACCGTGACCTATACCTATGACGCCCTGAATCGGGTTACCAGTGTGAAAGACCGCCGTGGCAATACGCAGTTCTTCACCTATGATGCCACAGACCGCATCGTGCAGGTCAAGGACCGCAACGGCAATGCCACACGGTATGTCTATGATGGCAATGGAAACATTGTAAAGACCATCGATGCACTGGGCACGGAGTCCGTATTCACCTACAATAAAAATGACCAGCTCATTTCCACCGACCTCCACCGTGTGGATGCCCTCAATGGCGTGGACTCCCACGAGATCACGCTGTATGAGTACGATGGTCGGAATCTGGTCACGAAGGAGATCAACGCGCTTGGCGACAGTACCGTTTATGTCTACGACGGCAACGGCAATCTGGTCTCCAAGACCGACGCGGACGGTTATGTGACCCGGTATTCCTACACCGCCCTTGATTTGGTGAAGAAAATCAATTACAATGGGGCAAAGGAGGTCTCCTACCAGTATAACAAGGTCGGCGAACTGGTGCAGATGGATGACTGGACCGGCACCAACACCTTCGAGTTGGACCTGCTGGGCCGCCTCCAGAAGATGACCGACCACAAGGGCAACACGGTTTCCTACACCTATGACGCCGTGGGCAATCAGACCGGCATTACCTATCCGGACGGCAGCAAGACCCGCAGCTTCTACGATGCGGTGTATAACCTTACCAGCGTCATTGACGCGGATGACGGCACCTATGCCTATGTCTACGATGCTGCCAACCGCCCTGTCAAGCTGACTTATCCCAACGGCTGGATCGAGCAGTATACCTATGACGCCGAGGGCAACCTCCTCAAGACAGTGGACACCGATCCCTTCCAGCTCTACAACAAGACGCCCAAGGTCAAGTATGAGTACACCTACGACGCCGAGGGCAATGTGCTGACGGAGTTCCAGCGGGACAGCGACGCTACGGAAAATCTCAAGAGCCGCACGGCCTTTACCTATGATGCGCTGAACCGGCTCACCGGCAGCACCCGCAGGCTGGAGGTCTATCCCTACGATACCCTCGCCTATACCTACACCTACGATACGCTGGGCAACCTGCTGAAGCAGAGCGGTCCAACCAAGGGTGAAGAGGATACCTACCAGTACAACGACCTCAACCAGATGGTGAGCAAGCATGTATGCGGCTACGAGCAGAAGCTCAGCCGCATCTATGACTACGGCTATACCTACGATAAGCGCGGCAATCTGGTGAAGGAAGAAGAGATCTGCTCTCCCACGACCACCGGGCCTAGGAACATCACCATTGCAACTTATCTCTATGACGAGATGAACCGCATGGTACAGGGCACCAACAAGGCCGGCGAGGTCAGCGCGTATACCTTCAATGGCCTCGGCGTCCGCGTCGGCACGGAGCTGATCCTGAAGGACAATACCCACGGCTATACAGACTTCCACTGCCAGACGCCCAGCGTGGAGACCGGCATCGAAAAGCCGGAAGTGGTCAAGACGGATTATGTCATTGACTATACCAGACTGGACATCGACCAGCGGGTGCTGATGAAGTCCGAGCAGGACGGCTATGATTTCTTCTACACCTACGGTTTGGACAAGCTGCAGGTCATGACGATTGGCGAAGGCAGCAACTGGTGGGGGCAGAGCATCAAGAAATGCGTCAATATGGCCTACGTCCACACCGACCGCCTTGGCAGCGTGGTGAATCTCTCCGACCAGTACGGTCGTGTGACCGCACGGGCAGACTACACCGATTGGGGCGAGGTCCGCAAATACACCGACATCACCGTGGACGGTGGTTTCCGCAGACTGCTGCCGGAGATCACCTACGCAACGCATGAGTATGACGATGTGCTGAACCAGTTCTACGCAAAGGCCAGAATGTACGATGCGGATAATAAGCGGTTTGCGGCAATCGACCCCATCCTTAATCCGGCTGAGTATAGCATTAGCAATTATGTCAGCGATCCCATGATGCTGGTGCAGTATCTGTATGCAAAAAACAATCCTATTCGATGGATTGATTTACTCGGACTTACATCAATACCCTTTGTGGATGGCATTTTGGCACATAAAGCAATACAAACATATCTGCAGTCAAATTTTTCTGGTGTACAAACAGAGGTCGCAATCAAAGGTGTAAGATTAAGTGTTAGCGGAAGTGGATACGCAGATGTAATAATCAATAACCCGAACAGAAAATACAAATCTGATGTCTATGAAATCAAACCTATTTCCGCATATTACAATTATGCCTATGGTTTCCTTGCGCAAGTACAGCTCAACGAATATGTTTTGGCGATTAACAACGATAATAGAAATGAACATCTTCAAAGAGCAAGGACTGGGAAGAAAATTCTATCCGATTTAAACGGAGTTATTTTGCCGTTCCCAGGAGATCCAACGAGATATATTAAAGTTACAACAAATTCACTTTTGGATCCCGGAATGATTTATTACCAAATCTTCCGGTGTAAGGGAGAAAACTTCGAGTATTCGTATGTGTTTTCGCCCGCTGAAGAGAAAAAGTTTGAGACATACCTAAAAAAAGCTCCCGCATACCAAAGAGCCTATGCTGGTATCCCGGTATACGGTAACTATGCGGATAGTCTAAGTGATGCCGTGTTCTTTTCCGGAATTAGTAAATGGCTTGATAGCACAAGCGTTTCTTCTGTGACATATGCCAATATGTTCGCTTTCACTAAAATTGCTTACCCGGATGGACAGGAGTACTTTAGGTTTGATGGATTAACTCTTTTGGGGAATCCCAAATCTGCAGCTGTAACAAATACTGACTTAATTAGTATTTACAGAACGGCAGGTTATCAATCTTCTGGCGAATGGAAACAATCGCCGTTTGATGCAGTACTAGATGCGGTGCAGCGAGGGATGATAGTTATGCCTGCTGGAGTGCCTATTGCTATTCCGATGTTTGCGTGACATTTACAAGCTATGGACGGAGGAAATCTCCGTCCATAGCTGATTGGAGGGGAAGTGGAGATGAATTCCAAAATAAGAAACAGTATTATCCAAAAATTCTCTATGGTAGGATATCAGTGCCTTGAAAATACTCGGCAGACACTATGGCTTGTAAATTCAAAAAGAAATCTCGAAATTCGGTATGATATGCGAAAGTATCCTTGTATATACGGCAAGATTTCCCACATCAGAGAACTTCGTTGTAACATCATCATTCGATATGGTTATCATTCGGTAGAATGCTTCTCTATGCGGGATTTTAAGGCGTTGCATATAGAAGACGATGTGTTGGTTTATAACGATCAGGAACATTTTGAGCAAGCAATATTAGAATTTACAGAAAGACTACTTACTGATGGAATCCCCATACTGGACGAACTCGTTTCCTCACTTGTTTATGTGGAAGAGAATTTCTACGAACGACTTTCCCAAGAACCGGAGAAACAGGCAAAAGAATTTGCAATTTGTCACAGCTTAGAAATGAATGGGACACTGGATAATCAAGTGTTGGCAGAGGAGTGGTTGCGCCAACAGAAAAAATCGAACGACGGAGCAAGCCTGTTTATCGACCGGATTGATGAGTTTATCGGTTTTGCGGCCTATGCCGGAGAATTGCTTCTTGCAAAATATCAAAGCGGTTGCTGGGCGTGGTGGCCACAATCCCCAGGTGAAGAGATAAGAACCTTTGGGCTTTTCTTCCCAGAAGAAGATGATGGCTATGATATCCTCTCTGCGATGATTAGATTCTGGAATTTTGCTGACTACTTCCACAGTGATGGCTTATTTTTAGAGTCAATATGAGGCCTAAAGAGTATTTGCAGATTTTGCTGCACACACGCTGAAATAATTATCGATTGTGCCGTATTCCTACACCGCCCTTGATTTGGTGAAGAAAATCAATTACAATGGGGCAAAGGAGGTCTCCTACCAGTATAACAAGGTCGGCGAACTGGTGCAGATGGATGACTGGACCGGCACCAACACCTTCGAGTTGGATCTGCTGGGCCGCCTCCAGAAGATGACCGACCACAAGGGCAATACGGTTTCCTATACCTATGACGCCGTGGGCAATCAGACCGGCATTACCTATCCGGACGGCAGCAAGACCCGCAGCTTCTACGATGCGGTGTATAACCTCACCAGCGTCATTGACGCGGATGACGGCACCTATGCCTATGTCTACGATGCTGCCAACCGCCCTGTCAAGCTGACTTATCCCAACGGCTGGATCGAGCAGTATACCTATGACGCGGAGGGCAACCTCCTCAAGACGGTGGACACCGATCCCTTCCAGCTCTACAACAAGACGCCCAAGGTCAAGTATGAGTACACCTACGACGCCGAGGGCAATGTGCTGACGGAGTTCCAGCGGGACAGCGACGCTACGGAAAATCTCAAGAGCCGCACGGCCTTTACCTATGATGCGCTGAACCGGCTCACCGGCAGCACCCGCAGGCTGGAGGTCTATCCCTACGATACCCTCGCCTATGCCTACACCTACGATACGCTGGGCAACCTGCTGAAGCAGAGCGGTCCCACCAAGGGCGAAGAGGATACCTACCAGTACAACGACCTCAACCAGATGGTGAGCAAGCATGTGTGCGGCTATGAGCAGAAGATCACCCGCATCTATGACTACGGCTATACCTACGATAAGCGCGGCAATCTGGTGAAGGAAGAAGAGATTTGTTCGCCTACCACCACCGGACCCGAGAATATCACCATTGCGACCTATCTCTATGACGAGACGAACCGCATGGTGCGGGGTACCAACAAAGCCGGCGAGGTCAGCGCGTATACCTTCAACGGCCTCGGCGTCCGCGTCGGCACGGAGCTGATCCTGAAGGATAATACCCACGGCTATACGGACTTCCACTGCCAGACGCCCAGCGTGGAGACGGGCATTGAAAAGCCGGAAGTGGTCAAGACGGATTATGTCATTGACTATACCAGACTGAACATCGACCAGCGGGTGCTGATGAAGTCCGAGCAGGACGGCTATGACTTCTTCTACACCTACGGTTTGGACAAGCTGCAGGTCATGACGATTGGCGAAGGCAGCAACTGGTGGGGGCAGAGCATCAAGAAATGCGTCAATATGGCCTACGTCCACACCGACCGCCTTGGCAGCGTGGTGAATCTCTCCGATCAGTATGGCCGTGTGACCGCACGGGCAGACTACACCGATTGGGGCGAGGTCCGCAAGTACACGGACATCACCGTGGACGGCGGCTTCCGCCGACTGCTGCCGGAGATCACCTACGCCACTCACGAGTATGATGATGTGCTGAACCAGTTCTACGCAAAGGCCAGAATGTATGATGCGGTGAACAAGCGGTTTGCGGCAATCGACCCCATCCTTAATCCGGCTGAGTATAGCATTAGCAATTATGTCAGCGATCCTATGATGCTGGTGCAGTATCTGTATGTTAGAGATAATGCAGTGAATTGGATTGATCCTGATGGAGAACTAGTCCTTTCTGCGGTTGGTGTGGTTGTTGTTAGTGGTTTAGCTTCTGCGTTGGTTTCAGGTGGGCTGGAATTGTTACATCAGCACACTAATGATAACTATAATATTGCAAGAATTGCAGCCAAGGCAGTGGATGGTTTTGTTTCTGGTGCAATCATCTCTTTGCCAGGGGGGACGCTGTATAAGGCAATTGCGGTAGGCGGAGCCTCTGCTCTATCTACGTGGGTTCAAAACAAGATTTTTAAAGAGGACAACTCTGTGGCGGCGAGTTTTATCTCTGGAACAATAAGCGGTATGTTCTCTGGTATGGCCTTTAATCAAACCGAGAGAAATGCAGCAAAAGCAACACAGTCCCTCTTTACCAAAGTAGGAGCTTGGGGCGCTCGTTGGGGCTCAAATGGATTTGAAGAAATTACAAACTACTACTCTCAGGTAACTTGTTCTTATGCGGTTATCAAAGGAATTCGTGTTGGTGCCCTCAAGAGCGTGCTATATGACGGTGTATACTCGATTTTTTCTACAATGAAAACTAAAATTGATAATCTTCCCAGGTGAAATTACTTAAAGACATGGAGGCAAAATGTTTAGAAATCATTATACAACAATTGCTGCGTGGATTATTGTGTATATTTCACTATGGCTCTCAAGAGATAATCTTGTTAGTTCAAAATTTTCTAAAAATAACTGTCACACAGGGTTTGTTTCACGAATTATTGAAACAATGATTTTCCCTTTTCAATGGTACAAAAACAGGCCAACATATGAATATGTTGTTGGTTTGGTTTTGTTGTGCTGCATTAGTGTAGTTGCCGTTATCAAATGCTTTTCAGTATTTTCTTCAATCGAACAACCGATGATTGAAGCTATATTTGAGCACTGTAACTTTACTTTCATCAGCACAGTATGTGCAGTTTGTGGGTACTACTGTTTGATTGTTGATGTGCCCCATTTTGAAAAAATAATATATCGTAGTGCAGCAGTAATCTTTATTGGGTTTGCAATCGTATCTTTTGCATTTCCATTTGTATTCTAAGTATCAACCACCACACTGATTGTGGATGCGTGACTGGAACATTTTGCTCCATCAAAAAGAATCATAAAAAGGGGGTGTCGTCCTACGACGATATCCCCCTTTTTATACTGAAAAGGGGTTCTTTATATTCTTTAGCTTTTATGCCGATGCCCTCAACAGCGTGGACTCCCACGAGATCACGCTGTATGAGTATGATGGTCGGAATCAGGTCACGAAGGAGATCAACGCGCTTGGCGACAGTACCGTTTATGTCTACGACGGCAACGGCTATGTGAAACAATAATTGTATTTGTAAAAAACGAGCGATTTCACTAAGCCGCTGGACTTAATTTGTCAAATCTATTATAATGTGGTTGAATTACTACTTTAGGTGGTGGGTATTCGGTGATAGTATATCTGCAAATGATTGAGACGAACGAGGACAAGTCTAAGTTCGAAGAAATATATCAGGAATATAGAAACCTAATGTACTATGTGGCTTACAAACGAATGCAGCATGAACAAGATGCCGAGGATGTAGTCCACCATGTATTTGTTAAAATTGCCGAAAATATTAAACACATTGAGCCAGTGAGTCCAAAAACCAAGCAGCTTATCGTAACTATGGTTGACAACCGGGTGACGGATATATTCCGCGTCAGGGGCAGGCATCCTGTTGTGATGTACGATGACGAGCTGAAAAACAGTCCTGTCATAGGAAATGAAGGTGAGGATTTGCTGACAGAGTGTATTTTGAAGTTGCCGGAGCAGCAGCGTATGGTCATTTGGATGAAGTACGGACAAGGTTATTCGCTGAGAGAAATTGCAAAAATGCTTGGTATATCTCTTGTGTGGGCCCAAAAAATTGACCAGCGAGCTAAGAAAAAGCTGGAGGATCTTTATTTGGAAGGGGGCGGCGTTTTATGATCACAGAGGAGATGCTTTGTGCGGCTGCCGCACGATCCTGTGAACTATACACCGCCGACTTAGAAAGTGGCTATAATGCCGATGTACTGCATGAGTTTTCTCCGGCATTTGAAAAGAAAATCAGAAAGCTGAAGCGCAGAGCAGATCATCCGGCATTTTATCGCACCATGAACCGTGTTGCATCCATCCTTCTTGCAATTCTCATCGCTATCGGTGCATGGATTTCAGTAGATGCTGAGGCTAGAGCCGCGGTTGTTGGCTGGGTCAAGGAGATTTACGAAACATATTTTGTCTATCGCTTTGAAGGTAATTCAAATGTGAATAGGGATTTGGTAGATTATCGGCCAACATTGATTCCAAGTGGCTATACCGAATTTTACTCAGATACAACAGAAGGTACGACTACTGTGGTATATACTAATAAAGAAGACGAAATGCTCAAGTTCAGCTATAGCCACGGTCCTGACAATACAACTTGGTTTGTCGGAGCGGGTCCGCTAACGGTTCAGCCGATTACAATAAACGGTGTTGCTGGAGAAGCGATTACATCGACTGGACAGGGTACTACAACTGCAATCATGTGGATAACGACGGAAAGCACAGCGTTTAGCATCTCGGGCTTTTTGAGCATTGAGGATCTGGTTGCAATGGCCGAGAGTGTGCAAATCATAAAAAGATAAAAATAATGTTTTAAGGTGTCCAAAATCACCCCCTTTCATCGTATTAGATAGACGAGAAAGGGGGTGATGAGTTATGAGGAAACGGTTTTTATGCTTATTGCTCGTGATATCCGTTATTCTTGCAATTTCCGCACACGCTGCTTCTGCCAGAACAATTGATGTATATCCCTCCCTTGCATTTAATGGAACATCGGCTACCTGTACGGTCACTATTTTGGGTGAGCGGACAACCGACAGGATCTCTGCGGTTATGGAGCTTTGGCAAGGGAATATACTGATTGATGACTGGAGTGCCAGTGCCTCTGGAATCCTGAAAATTGATGAGACAGCTACGGTCGAGAGAAACAAAACATATAAGCTGACTGTCAATTACACAGTCAACGGAGTAGCACAGACACCTGTTTCAATTTCACGGACAAATCGTTGAAACGTGATTTGTAAAACCAGTGCGTTAAGTTAAGGAAAGAACAGGTGATTCCAATGCAGGATTATGCTTCATTTCTAAAATAAAGCATAATCAGGTGAACACTATCGGTACGAAGATTCTTAATAATTAGTCTCAAGAAGGAGGTAACTATCGTGAAAAAAGTGATTTCTTATATTTTGTTGATCGCCATGATTTTCTCTCTTCCTTTGAACTGCTATGCGATGGATGAGGCAACCGCAGATGATGAGATCGAGTATGAAGGTGTGGCCTTGCTTGAAAAATTGCTTACAAAGCAATTTGATTCCTATAAAAATGGGCGGTTGATCGACACGGATGCCTTATTCACGCCCACCGATAGTACGGAACTGTACAAACAGTATCTGCTGTGGTATACAGGCCTGACTGCTGCAACAGAAGAATTCTGGACAAATTATGAATTCGACCTTGAACTCGAAAAAATTGATGGTAATGAGCTGACTTTTAATGCCTCTCTGGTATATGGACGAACCTGCAGTAATTACGAGAGTAAGCAGGTCAATTTTTCTTATACTATTTCTATCTCCGAAATTAACGGTACCTACTACATTTCTGAAATTGATACGGAAGAGGCAAATTTCTGTGATTTCAAAAGGCTGATTGAGAATGCGACCCAAACTCAGGAGGCCATAGCAGCGACCGCTGTGGAAACTGACGAGAATATCATTGGTGATCTGATCGACAGTTATGTTAACTTTAAGAATGAATGTGCTGTCATGGTTGTCGCACTGGATGATGTTGTCGATATGGAAGAAACACATCAAGCATACATGGACTCTGTCGATTCAGATGTTTCTGTTCAGTCAACCTCATTTTCGTATGATGGTGAGCGCGGACGTAGATACGCAGATACATATTATTCGAATGGAAACGGCTGTTTTTACACTGCAACCTTAGATTGCACGAATTTTGTATCTCAGTGTATCTGGGCTGCATACGGAGGCTGGAGCGATGGAGATACAAGTGCTACAATGAGTGCAAACATTGCGTCGCGGAAACGTATGCAAAGCAGTGCATCCTTAGACAATTGGTTTGGACATGCTAATGGGATTGGAAATCCATGGGGGAGCGCTACAAATCTCTGGAATTTTGTGACAGGTTCTCCGGCTACTGGACCAAAAGCGACTGGTAAAAACAATAACGGGGTATGGAGCAATATATCGTGTACCGAGATTGTTACTGGACAGGTGCTGCAGTTTAGAAATGGGAGTAGCGGACCTTACGCTCACTCCGTTTATGTTTCTGGCGGCACAAATGATTCTTACGCAAACATTAAAGTTAATCAGCACACAGAAAACGCACAGAGAACGCTTGATGAAGTGATTCGTGGGTTTGGCAGCAATTCTTGCTATATGCGCCAACTTGTCTTTAAGACTGCTAATTTTGACAGTTGAAAAATGATGAAAAATTGCCGAAAAATAATTCTTTTTTATCTCTGCTTTGCACTTCTCGTTCTCTCCGCATGTGTCAGCGAAAAAAACACCGAGGAAGATAACCGCCAACTTGAAACGATTGCAACCCAAGCGGCAAACTGGCTGACAACTCAGGTTCCTGAATGCGATGTAATCACTACACAAGCGGGAAAAGATGGGATAATACTTTTGACCGGAGTGAAAAACCCAGGTATAGCGACTTATGCTGTTTTGAAAGCATTTGTACTTGAACAAGACGGCGGCACTTTTTTCATCAAAGAAACATATGATGGAGAAGCATCGATTTCTAATGGATTTACAGCATATGGCTTCTGCACGGAAGACCATACGGTGATTTTTGGAGACACCATGGATAGCGCGTATGACTATCTGAATGAGCAAAGAATTGGTGTCAAATTCGAAAAGATCCGCGTTTATCTTGAGAATGATACATTTGAAGACTTCGCAATTGAAAGCAACTCTCCATATCTAATAATATTAGGTAAAGATCCAAGCGTTACAGATATTGAGTTTTGTAGTGCTGAGTTTGTAGCAAGGTACTCGATGTATTATAGCGAGGCATTGATACGAACAACCTCTAATTGGATAAATGATTCAAGTGACATTCCAGAGGAAAGCCTTGAGCCCAATGAAACTACTGTGAATGGTGAGGATCCTAATGGTGAGGATCCTATTCAAGTGAAGCCGTTGCAGTACATAGGCGATGGATTTCATCTTCAAATTCCAATATCGGGGTGGAACTATAGTTTGTATGAAGTAGCGGGTTCGAATGTTTATTGCTGGGAATCTGAAAAAGGCACTGGGTCATTATTAAAAGTTGACTTTTTCCAAAGTGGAATTGATGTTGTTCTGGAAGATTGCAGACTCCAAGGCTATGCCATTGACGGAAACATGGCCACGCGTACTGATTCGAACAACTCGACAGTTACTGCTTTCTTTTATGAATTGCCGTCGAGCGGATGTTGGCGAGTTGTATCGTATGATGTAGGCAAAAGTGCAGAGGAAAGTGAAGCGTTATCTGCAATGGCTAGCAGTTTTGAACTGAGTTAACAGAATAAGAACTGAATGGAACTCCTACGGATTTCTACAAATAATTAAAGACGGGGGATGGCTGATAGATGAAATCAGCCATGGAGCTCTGTGTGATCGCCCCACGCTTTATACTTATATCTTTATGTTTATTTCCCCTTCTCATGTAAAATCGGGTTCAATTTTCTCCTCCTATAGCCCTACTGCAACCATGCAATGGTTCTATAACACGATTTAATCCCATATAGAAACCGCAAATTGACAAAATGCAAACTTGATGTTGTTTACATTTCCTCAGTTTTTTCTTAATTTATAACTGTGAAACTTCTTATTGTTACAATCGCAAGGTCAAATCATTGCAGCGCCTGTATTTTCTTTATAAACCACGACCTTCAAAATAGTTTACGATTCTTATCAAATATATAAAAGGGGGGAATATCATACCCCATTGTTTTTAGCTCACTAATTCTTTTGTTTTGCTATGCTACCCGTCATAACAGTAAAGGAGGCATCTCTATGAGTAAGAAAGCACTTCGTTCCATCGGTACACTTACCCTGGCTTTTCTCCTGTTAACCACTCTCGCTTTTGCAACATCTGGCCTTAGTGCTTGGTGCATTGTTCCCGCACTTAACGGCAGTGCCAACTCCGAAGACACCGGGGTTAAAGAAACTACAGGCTCCTCTGCTTACCTTTATAGTGCAACTGTAGGCGGTGGTTATGAAGTCGATTGTCGTCAGCGTGATCTGAGCAATAACGTAAGTGGGGCGTGGACCAGAGATATCAGTTCTGTAAACAACGCTGCTTACCTTGAGGGTGTTTCTCGTATGTTTGCAGGTCATGAGGTCTGCTTGCAGTTCTCCAACAACCTTACAACCCCTGTACGGGTTGAGGTTAATGGTTCATGGGATAGCAATTAATTCATAGTCTAACACATTTCTAAAATTTTGCCACAAGTAGTATATTTAAACGGCGGGTAGCATAGCAAAGCTAAATTGAATATATCAAGAGGTAGATTAAATGTTTATTAGGTCATTAAAGATCAACCGATCAATGTTTATTTTATCCGCTACGATCGGATTTGCTCTATCAACCCTGTCTGAATTTCTCATTGCTTCAAACACATCTATAAACCGCCCAATTGAAATCTGGCTTTATTCTCAAGATTTTTTTACTGTTATATATCCTTTTTTGTGCACAATTCCTTTTTGCTGGGAACTTCTCGCTGAACGTAAGGGCGGATTCTTAAGGCAAGTTGTTTCTCGCATCTCCCTTAATAAATATCTCACATACCGCTATCTAGGCGGCCTTATGCTAGTTAATTTGCTCTTTTTCTCACTCTCTCTCGGCAGTGCACTTATAGCAGAAAATGTAATTCCCCTTACACATCCAAGTCCTTATGGTTCAAACCTTCAAATTGAGCTTTTTGGGAACTTACTTGTCAATGCTCCAATAACTTATGCACTTCTTCTCTCCCTCTGGCGAATTCTTCACATTTCGCTCTATTTTAGTTTAGGCTTTGTCCTTTCCTTATTTTGCAAGAATTCATTTATCGCACTTACAGGGCCTTTCATCTATTCCATCATAGAAAACTACATTATGTCCATTCTCGGCATTCCTCAGTATAGCATGACCACATCGTTTTATATCTCAAGGCTCGCTCCTGGCTATGCGGAAGTTTCAGATCTATTCGCTGGCCCTGCCATTCTTGCCTTATTCGTTGTAACTTTCTTTCTTATCAATATCATGAAAGCTCACCGAGGATCTACAAGATGTTTAAATATTGTTTGATAGACACTCGTCAATGCCTTTCTAATCAGTGGATCATCCTCACTGGATTGACATACATCATCAGTAGTATTCCTGATGTCATTTTTTTTAGCAGTTATAGGGGCAGCATTGCCGATTTTATAATTTTGAGTTTTTCCAACCAGTATTACTTTTTACTCATAATCCTTCCATTGCTTTTTCTTTTTCTGCTAAAGATAGATTGGCTGCCATCTTCAACAATACTCTTGCGAAATGCCTCAATTACAACTTATGTTATAGCAAGATTTTCTGCTCTGGTTATTTCTCTTAGCGCAATAATTACATTCCATCTTTCCCTCGCAGCTATAATGGCAGTCGGATCATCAATGGTTAAATCTACCTCTTCTTACACCTCTAGTTATTATAATTCGACCATTTCTCTTTTCAAAGAGCACTTCGTTTCCTCGTCCGCCTCTATTTGTTGGATTATCGTAAATTATTTATTCGGTCTCCTTTTAATTGCCTCTATCATTTGGTTAATCATAGTAAGTACCCCCAGAAAATTTCGTGTTCCGCTCATTGTTCTTCTATACTTTTTCATCTTCTTAGGTGTTCAAAGGTCATCTTCGTGGTATCACCCAGCCCTGTTCATCTTTAATATGATTATTCTCTCAAATGCTCTACCTTATAACCTATTTCCATGGTCTATGCTGATATTTTTACTCACCACAGGTTTGATTCTATTTCTTTTATGTAAGAGGTGGTGGACTATCTACAGATGGTAAATCAACGTACAATTATAAAGTGGTCTTTTATTTCTCTCCTTAGGAAAGAAAACATTATCAGTGTTCTTGTTTTTCTAATAATATGTATTCTGTGTGTGATATCCATGCCGGTGGTCTCACTCTCTGAACGTATCGTTCTTTTATTTGACGGTTATAGATATGCCCGGTTTAATCTGTTTGATTTCTCTAGAGTCGTTATCTTGCGTCTATTGCCAATTTATCTCATTGGATTCTCTTTTTCTTCAAGCCTTTCTGTAAATTGTGACTATTTCAAGCTAAGGCTTTATCGCTATTCAATATGGCATAATGCTATAAATTGTGCATTCGCTTCACTGATAGCGATCTTCATTGCACTTCAGCTATTGCTTGCATCTACCTTGCCCTTCTTATCTGGGCAGTCCTCACAAGAAGCGCTCTTTAACGTCTCGCCGTTAGTTCTTATTTTAGTTATAATAACTGTCTTCATGGAGCTCTTTGCAGCAACACTCTGTTTCTTCAACTGCTATCTTTGTACAAGTAATAGTGTCCTTTCATTTATACTAATTTTCTTCATCTATCTATTGTTTTCCCTATTCCCCTTTCCTTCTCCACTATTTGGTACATCTCTTTCTGGTAAAATTAAAGCTTCCACTTTATGCACATTTTTCTCTTTCATAACCACAATCACTATATTTGCAGTTATTATCGTCATTCTTCATTTAGCGGCTATTAAAAATGTCAAAAAATTATTATCGAGGTGATTCTCTAAATGCAGCAAATCTTAGTTGATCACATTTCAAAAAGCTTTGGAGATACTGTTATATTTCGCAATACCAGCCTAACCATTCAAAAAGGGCACGTTGTCGGTATTATCGGAGCAAACGGTTCTGGAAAATCAGTCTTATTCAAAATGATTTCCGGGTTATACCGCCCCGACAGTGGGGAAATATACGTCCGCGGAGAAAGGATTGGAGATCGTTTTGACTTTCCTCCTAATGTTGGTGTTTTTATTGATGCCCCCGGGTTCATACAGATATTTTCAGGGTTTAAAAATCTGAGAATGCTTGCAGACATAAAAGGGACTACTTCTGATGAAGCCATCCGAGATGCAATGAACTTGGTCGGCCTTGAAAGCAGTTGCAAAACTTTGGTCAGAAATTACTCTCTCGGAATGAAGCAAAAACTTGGGATTGCACAAGCCATAATGGAATCTCAAGATATTCTTCTTTTAGATGAACCTTTCAATGCGTTAGATGAGTCTTCGCATCGGCGAATGTGTAATGTGATCAAAGAATTAAAAGATAAGTCAACTACAATTCTTCTTACAAGTCATAACATGGCCGACATTCTTGAGTTGTGTGACGAAATATACCAAATCAAAAATTACACTATCGAACAATGGAATCCGCCGTCTTCTTTAAGCTAATCGCTGACGAACATTCTTCCTGATCCCAATAACTCAAATTAGGCAGGTGCTCCCTGTCATTCTTCTCCCCATTGCGCATACCGGCCGGTACACGGCAGTCTAGTCACATAAGTGCAAGGGCTCGTAGTAGTTAAGGACGATACTTAAAGTATCCCGCTACTGCGGGCCTTTTTACTCAATGAAATGTAAATACTATGTAACCGTCAAAGCGTAAGCGTCAAAGCTAACGGCGACTTGCGGTAAATTGAATAGCGTGAAAGAATACTCCTGTATAGTAGCGGATAGTATATGCGAGTCGCGTATACTATCCGCGGTACGGGGGTGTTTTTTAATTATGAGTACAGAATTACAGCAGCTAAATGGGCGAAATAAAGTGGCCCTGTGGGCAGAGCGGATCTCAGAGTGCAGAAACAGTGGCCTGAGCGTAAAGACCTGGTGCAAGGAAAAAGGAGTTTGCGAGCAGACCTATTACAAATGGCAGAAGAAGATATTTGCAATGGCTCAGGCACAACAGGAACTGCAGTTTGCCGAGGTCACCCCTGTCATGGCAACGAACAGCAATTGCCAGATTGCCGTGAGTATCCATGCAGGAGGTATTGCAGCAAATATCCATAATGGAGCAGATCCGACCACAGTGGAAAGCGTGCTGCGCATTTTGAAATTATGCTGAATGATTTCAACTGCACCTGTCCGGTCTACATAGCCTGCGGTTATACAGATCTGCGCCGAGGTATTGATGGCTTAGCCGGCATAGTACGCACACAGTTTCAGATGGATCCGTTCCAGACAGCATTGTTTTTGTTCTGTGGGAGACGACGGGACAGGATCAAGGCACTGTATTGGGAGGGCGATGGATTTCTGCTTTTATATAAGCGGTTGGAAAGTGGTAGTTTCCAGTGGCCACGAACGAAAGATGAAGTCCGGACGTTAACCCCTCAACAGTACCGCTGGCTCATGGAAGGCTTGAAAACAGAACAGCCAAAAGCAAACAAAGCGGTGTCTGGCTTAAGCGCGATATAGTGCCCTGAAACGCCTGAAAACGCTGGCTTTTTCGCATATTTTGTGGTATAATTTTCTTATGGAAAACGAGAAGAAAACTGCCACAAGTAACGCTGAAATGGTGACCATTTCACGCGCGAAATATGAATCTCAGCAGGCACAACTGACTGAGTTGAAGCTCCAGAACCAATGGCTTCTGGAGCAGCTTGGCCTTGCAAAGAAGCGCGAGTTTGGTTCGTCCTCTGAGCGGATCCGGGAAGAACTGATGGACCAGCTTGCCTTTTCCCTCAATGAAGCCGAAGCCTATGCGTATGGAACGAAATCTGCCACGCCGGAACAGATCGCTGTGAAAGCCCATGCGCGCAAGCGGCAGTCCGGCAGTGTGACGGACATTGTTCCTGAAGGAACTCCTACAGAAGTGGTAGAACACCGTCTGTCTAACGAAGAACGGATCTGTGCTTCCTGCGGAACTGTTATGGAGGAGATTGGCAAGGAGGTTCATCGGAGCCTGCAGATGGAGCCTGCCCGTTTCTGGGTCCGGGAGGATGTCTACTATACATATGCCTGCAAGAAGTGTGAAGAAGAGACCGGAGAAGCCAATATTCTGAAGACGCCAAAGCAGCCGGTGCTTTGCCCGGGCAGCTTTGCTTCCGCCGAAGCAGTGGCTCACATCATGACTCAGAAATTCGTGATGTATTCTCCACTATACCGTTTGGAGCAGGAATTTAACCGGGAGGGATTGAAACTGTCCCGGCAGACAATGGCCAACTGGATGCTGAACACCTCGGATACCTGGCTGCGTCCGATTTATGATGTACTGCACAGAAATCTTTGTAAGGAACCTGTTCTGCACGGAGATGAAACCACTCTGCAGGTATTGAAAGAGTCTGGAAAGGCAGCTGCCAGCAAGTCCTATATGTGGCTGTACCGGACCAGCGGATGTGCGGAAAGCCCTATCGTCCTGTATGAATACCAACCAAGCCGCAAGGCTGTGCATGCAGAAGAGTTCCTGAAAGGGTTCTCAGGCTGGCTTCATGCAGATGGATACCAGGGCTACCACAAACTGCCTGAAAATATCCGTGTTGTGGGTTGTTGGGCACATGCCCGGAGGAAATTTGACGAAGCCTTACAGACCCTGCCCAAAGAGGACCGAAAAGGTTCTTTGGCAGCAACTGGTGAGTGCTATTGCACCAGGCTATTCCAACTGGAGGAGTCTTTCGCAGAACTGACGCCAGAAGAACGATATGCTAAGCGCCTGGAACAGGAGAAACCGGTTCTGGACGCTCTGTTGGCATGGGCAAATGAGACGATCTCCAAAACGGCACCGAAATCTGCTCTTGGAAAGGCACTGTATTACCTGCTGGAGCAGTGGCCGTACCTGGTACGCTATCTGGAAGACGGCAGACTGGAACTGAGCAACAACCGTGCTGAGCGCAGCATAAAGCCTTTTGTTATGGGACGGAAGAACTGGCTTTTTGCCAACACTCCGGCAGGTGCTCAATCCAGCGCGGTGATCTACAGCTTGATTGAAACGGCAAAGGAGAACGAGCTCGATCCGTACCGATATCTGCTTTGGGTTCTGCAGAGTGCGCCGGTGCTGAGCCAGGCTGACGAATTCTGGGCTGAAAAACTTCTACCAACCAACGCCCCACAAGAATGCCATGTTCCTCAATAATGATTGATCTCCACCTCAGCGCATTCGCGCCAAGGTGGAGATTTTTATACGCTGTTAGAATTGACGCTTACGTCAAAGCAGGCAGCGGCTGGACAGACATGGGACAATAGTGGTGGGGAGTTGTGAAACTTTCCACCACTATAATGTTCAGGGTGTGAAGTAAATGACGAGCAATGAGCTGAAACATGAAGCCAAGAAGCAGGAATGGAGCATGTCTATACAGGAATGCAGGGGCAGCGGTCTCTCTGTAAGTGAATGGTGCCGGCAGCGGGGTGTTACGACAGCCACCTATTACCGTTGGGAACGTGAACTGTTGACAGGCGTACGGAAAAACGGAGCACCGCCATCAACGGCCGTGACCTTTGCGGAGCTGCCGGAACCGAAGAAAATGTCTCGCAACGTAGCGGAACGTTGCGCCACACTGCATATTGGGAAGGCCAGTCTGGACATTTACCCCGGTTGTGACGCGGAACAGCTGAGACTGCTGGTGGAGCTCCTGCGCCTATGCTGAACGACTTCACCGGTGCAGATCAAGTCTATATTGCCTGCGGCTACACGGATCTGCGTAAAGGCATAGATGGTCTGGCGCGGCTCGTCCAGCAGCAGTTTGAGTTGGATCCGTTTACCAACACATTATTTTTGTTCTGCGGACGGCGGCGGGACCGTATCAAGGGCTTGTACTGGGAAAAAGATGGCTTTATCCTGCTGTACAAGCGACTGGAACAGGGCGCGTACCAATGGCCGCGCTCAGAATCTGAGGTGAAGACTTTAACGCCGCAGCAGTACCGCTGGCTCATGGAGGGACTGCAAATCGAACAGCCGAAAGCCCACCGTCCGGTGACAGGATTGAGCACAGTCTGAGCAAGGAAGAATGTCCAAACCCATTGAAAATACTGGCTTTTCTCTCTGCCTTGTGGTATAATTTCCTCATGGAAAACAGAGAAATGCAGACAAGCAACACGGAAGAAATGGTGACCATTTCCCGTGCGGAATATGAGCGCTTGCAGCAGGAAAATGCGCAGTTGGAAGCAAAGAGCGCCAAGCTGGAAGAGACGCATGCAAGACTGGAAGCAAAGTTTGCCGCCCTCGAACAGGAGCAGGCGCAGGTCATCACCAGCCTTACGCTGCAAAATGAGTGGTTGCTGGAGCAGCTGAAGCTGTCCAAGAAGAAGCTGTTTGGCCGTTCCTCGGAACAGGCGGAGCAGATGGTCATGGAGCAGCTGAGCCTGACCTACAACGAGCTGGAGGCCTACGCCTTTGGCACCAAAGCCGCCACAGAGAAGCAGATCACCGTGAAGGCGCACGAGCGCAAACGGCAGTCCGGCAATGTGCTGGATGTCGTTCCAGAGGGTACTCCCACCGAGGTGGTGGAGCACCGCCTGCCGGGGAACGAACTGACTTGTTCTGCCTGTGGCAGCAAATTGGTGGAGATTGGCAAGGAAGTCCGCCGCAGCTTAATGATGAAGCCGGCAGAGTTCTGGGTGCGCGAGGACGTGTACTACACCTACGCCTGCAAGAATTGTGAGCAAGAGACCGATGAAGCCAACATTGTGAAGGCGGCGAAGGAGCCTGCGCTGCTGCCTGGCAGCTTTGCCTCTGCGGAGGCAGTGGCGTATCTGGCAGCACAGAAATTCGTCATGTACTCGCCGCTGTACCGTCTGGAGCAGGAGTTTAACCGACAGGGCTTGAGGCTATCCCGGCAGACGATGGCCAACTGGCTGCTGAACACTTCGGAGAAATGGCTGCGGCCGATCTACGATGCGCTGCGCGAGCAGCTTTGTAAGGAGCCGGTGCTGCACGCCGACGAGACGACCTTGCAGGTGTTGAAAGAGCCGGGACGTTCCTCCACCAGCAAGTCCTACATGTGGCTGTACCGCACCAGCGGCTGCACAAAGCAGGCCATTGTGCTGTATGAGTACCAGCCTACGAGAAAAGCGGAGCATGCTGAATATTTCCTGCAAGGCTTCTCAGGATGGCTGCACGCAGACGGATACCAGGGATACCACAGACTGCCGGGCAACATCCGTGTGGTGGGCTGCTGGGCACATGCGAGGCGAAAATTTGACGAGGCGTTGCAAACGCTGCCCAAGGAGATGCAGAAGGACGTTCCGGCAGCGATTGGCGAATGCTATTGCTCCCGACTTTTCAAGCTGGAGCAGGCGTTTGCAGAGCTGACACCGGAGGAGCGATATGAAAAGCGGCTGGAGCAGGCAAAGCCTGTTTTAGACGCGTTGTTGTCATGGGCAAATGAGATGCAGGCGAAAACCGCGCCGAAATCTGCGTTGGGCAGGGCCATTCACTACCTGCTGGAGCAGTGGCCGTACCTGGCAAGGTATCTGGAGGATGGCCGTCTGGAGCTGAGCAACAACCGTGCCGAGCGCAGCAT
>CDZS01006691.1_pt1 | contig 114830 bp, 85 predicted proteins | sample 557751 | NCBI WGS metagenome assembly CDZS01 (sample SAMEA3182113, study PRJEB8094) | gut metagenome | biome: human; feature: gut; material: Stool; isolation source: human stools | place: Canada | collected 2013-05-07 | reverse complement strand
AACAAAGTTAATACCTCTATCTATACCCACAACATTACAGATGTCAGAAACATTACTTTCTTCGACATCGTAGGTTACTGGTATGTGAAGATAATACTTGCCATGCTTATTTACAAGTTTAGCTGTACCAAACTTATAAATCGTATGGTCGAAATACTTAGACATTCCGTCTGCAAAATAAGATAACTTCACACGACCGTTTAGCGTATTGATTGAAAAGCAGTTTTGTGTTAAGGAATAATCTCTGTTCCAAACCAAATCATACTGAGGCTTTTTGAACGAGGGTTTCATCCATTCGTTTTGATTCTCAAGAATGGTCTTATATCTGGCGATAACAGTCTTCAAAACAGACTGAGCCATTTGCGATTTAAGGTTAAAATTTTCCCGTAAAGTAGAATACAAAACCTTATTGAGCGAAAACTGCTTTAAGTCATGAGTACGGAATACATAGTCTGAAACATAATTACAGGCATTACGATAAACAGACATAGTTTCATCAAGCAAAACCTTATCTGTTTCATCTACGACTATTTGAATTTTAGCTGTAATAGTCATTTGTTCCATATATGTACTCCTTTCATAGATATTTCACTAAATATATTATATAATAATAATTAGTGAAAATCAATGTTTTGAGGTGACGTGAATTATGGATAATAGATACAATCGTCATAACAGACGGAAATACAGCCTTAAAGTACATATAGTTCTAGTAACCAAATATCGTAAACAATTACTCAAAGATTCTATCGCTGATGATGTTAAACAAAAGATTTTCGATATTGCTAATACTTATGGCTACGAAATTATTGCTATAGAAACCGACAAAGACCATATACATTTCTTATTAATTTACGATATAACAGATAGGGTTTGTGATATTGTCAAAATTGTAAAACAAGAAACAACGTATTATTTATGGCACAAATATGGTTCGTTTCTGTCTAAACAGTATTGGAAGAAAAAAATATTTTGGTCAGACGGATATTTTGCTTGTAGCATTGGAGAAGTATCGTCAACTACCATACAAAAATATATTGAGAATCAGGGTTAACGATTAAAGATTTACAAGGCTCCTCCCACCACCTAAAGGTAGTGGGAGGAGCCTATGGCAAACGAAAGGATTTTATTTATGAAAATACTTGTAATTTCAGACATTCATGCAAATATTCGGGCGTTGGATACAATTTTGCGGGAGGAAGCAGACTATGATCTGTTATGTTGCGCAGGGGATTTTACGGACTACGGGATCTCACCTCGGGAGGTCCTGGAGCGGTTTCGCCAGTTGGAAAATACAGTCCTCGTATATGGAAACCATGACCGCCATGTCATAAATATTTACGAGAGCGGAGAATGGACAAATGTAGCGGATGGAAAATACAAATGGGTGCATTATAACTGTGAAAGACTGAGTGAAAAAGATATCGATTGGATGAAGCAGCTCCCGGAAAAGGCATATTTTGAGGCAGATGGATGGAGCTATGGAATCGCGCATCAATACGACAATGGCTACGGGACGGTCGAAAGCCGCTATGCCTTTGATCAGTATTGGAATGCCAGCTATGGAGCAGAGTGTGACGGAAAGCGACGATTGATTTTTGGGCATACCCACAGACAATGCATTCATACCCTTGGGGAGGGGATGGAATGGATAAATCCGGGAAGCATTTCCTACAGAAGACCGGATGATCCCGACAAGACTGCGCACTACGCGGTAATCTTGGATGGAAACATACAGCTCAAAAGCATTGCCTATGACAGAACGCTGCAGCTTGCAGAGGCGAAGAGACTTTTGAAAAATGACCGGATGATGCGAACAGAGCTGCAGGATTTTATGTTCTTTTTTGGTGATGCAAAAACCTCAAGGGATCCGCTGTAAAATTTCATATCAGGAGACTGCCGTTTCTTCCGCAAAAGGCGGATCCGGCAGTCTCTTTTTCTCCCATTGCGTTGACTTCCCCTCTTACATCCTTTATACTAAAAAGTACGACTATTTTACTTTTTGGAAAAATATTATAGGGGAAAACAAAAGAAAAAGGAGGGGAAAGTCGTGATTTTCGGCAAGTATATCAATCGTTACTATCTGAAAAATGCACCGGCGCTGCTGCTTGGACTGCTCTCACTTTTGATCGTCGATATTGCCCAGCTGATGATTCCGGAGCTGTATCGTCTGGTCATTAATGGTGTGAACTTAGGAAAAGTGGTGGTGGATGGTCAGACGCTGACCTTTACCAGGGAGGTACTGTTTCAGAATATCTGTCTGCCCATGATCTGGATTGTTTTGATGATGGTGATCGGGCGCTTTTTATGGCGGGTATGCTTTTTCGGTTCCGCAGTGTGTGTACAGGCAGATCTGCGGGAGCGAATGTTTGATCACAGCCGTCGTTTGTCGCAGCAGTATTATCAGGTCAACAAGGTAGGAAGCCTGATGAGCCTGTATACAAATGACCTGGATACGATTCAGGAGTGCTTCGGCGACGGCATTCTGATGTTTTTCGACGCTCTGGTGCTTGGTCTGCTGGCGCTGTACAAAATGTGGCGGATGGATTTCAAGCTTACGCTGCTGGCTCTGATTCCTGCGGCGATCATGTTTGGCATCGGCACTATTATGGGTACGACGATGACAAAACGCTGGGAGGAACGGCAGAAGGCTTTCTCTGATCTTTCGGATTTTGCACAGGAGAACTTTTCCGGCATCGCGGTGATCAAGGCATTTGTCAAGGAATTTAAGGAGCTGACAGCATTCCGTAAGCTAAACCGTGAAAATGAAGAGATCAACGTTACCTATACAAAGATCGCAACCCTGCTGGAGGTGCTGGTGACGCTGTTTGTGGAATCTGTCATCTGCGTCATCTTAGGCTACGGCGGCTGGCTGGTGTTTGGTGGAAAATTCAACGCCGGACAGCTGGTGGAATACATCGGCTACTTTGAATCCATCGTCTGGCCGATCATGGCGATTTCGATGCTGATTGAAAAGACTTCCCGTGGTAAGGCTTCCCTGAATCGTATTACGGAGCTGATGGATGCCCCTGTAGATGTGACGGACCGGGATGGTGTAGGAAATCTTGAAAATCCAAAAGGCAGTATTGAATTCCGGCATTTGACGTTCCGCTATCCGGACGGCGATTATAATGTACTGCAGGACGTCAGCTTTCAGGTAGCTGCCGGTGAAAGTGTCGGTATTGTAGGCAAAACCGGCGCGGGTAAGACTACGGTAGTAGATCTGCTGCTTCGTACCTATAACGTGCCGGACGGAACGCTGTTTGTGGACGGAAAGGATGTGAACAGCGTGTCCATTCATTCCGTACGCAATGCCTGTGCCTATGTGCCCCAGGATAATTTCCTGTTTTCAGATACCATTGCACACAATATCGGCTTTGGCGTGGACGATGCAACTTTCGATCAGATCAACGGTGCGGCGTCGCTGGCGGACGTGCGGGATAATATCGTGGACTTTAAAGAGGGCTATGAAACCATCCTGGGAGAACGGGGTGTGACTGTTTCCGGCGGTCAGAAGCAGCGGATTTCCATTGCTCGTGCGCTGTTAAAAAATGCGCCGATTCTGATTTTGGATGATTCGGTTTCTGCAGTGGATACCCGTACTGAAAAAATTATTCTCGATAACTTAAAGACCACCCGTGCAGGCAAGACCACCCTGTTGATCGCACATCGCATCTCGACAGTGGAGGGGATGGATAAGATCGTATTTCTGGAGGATGGTAGAGTAGAAGCGGTCGGTACGCATGATGCGCTGTATCACAGCTGTCCCGAATATCGGCGGATGGTAGATTTACAGCGTCTGGAGGACGAAACGGCAGATTCGTCCGATGCGGTGGGGACGTCTGACATAGCGGATTCCGTTGATGCCCCAGAGCATGCGTCGGAGTCTGTAGAAAAGTGCGAAGGAGGTGCCAGCCATGATTGAAGTAAATCCGTTGCTTTTGACCGGCGCGGTCATCGGTACGATCACGGCGCTTCTGATCGCCGCTTATGTGCTGGTAAAGGACAAAAAGTCCCAGATGGGATTTGAACGCACGATGAAGGACGGCGAAATTATGCACCGTCTGGTAGCATATGCAAAGCCGTACTGGAAGCAGTTTGTACTGGTATTGTTCCTGATGATGTTTTCAATCGCCTATGACATTATTTCGCCGCTGATCATCGGTAATATCGAAGAGCTGGTTGCAGGTGATTTTGTTCTGCCTGCTCTGTATGCCCGGGTAGGCGGTTATGTGGTGGTGCTGCTGTTTTCAATGGGAAGTACCTATCTGCAGGCGGTGATTTTGCAGCGGGTTGGACAGCGGATTGTGTCCGATCTGCGTGAGGATCTGTTTACCCATATCGAATCCCTTTCTCATGAGCAGCTCAATGAGATTCCGGTGGGCAAGCTGGTGACCCGTGTGACCAATGATACCAACGCGATTTCGATGATGTTTACGAACCTGCTGGTCAGCCTGACAAAGAATGCCTTTGTTATTGTAGGCATATTAGTTGCAATGATCTGCTTAAACTATGAGCTGACGCTGATGGTGCTGTGCTTTGTGCCGTTTATCGTGATCTTTACAGTGATCTTCCGGAAGTTTTCCCGCCGGGCATACCGCAGGGTAAAGGATGCGACGACGGATATCAATACTTATCTTTCGGAAAACCTTTCCGGCATCAAGGTTACGCAGATTTTCGGACGCGAAGAGGAAAAGATGGCGGAATTTCGTGAGAAAAGCCAGACGCAGGCAAAGGCAAACCTGAGTCAGATTTTCGTGTTTAGTGTATTTCGTCCGTTGGTGTATATGCTTTACATCTGTTCCATCCTGTGCCTGTTTTATCTGGGCGGCATGGGACATTTAAACGGCGTGGCGTTTTTAGGACAGACGATCACAGGCGGAACGATCGTTACCTTTTATATGTATATTTCGAAATTTTTCACCCCGATCCAGAACCTGGCGGAGCAGTTTAACTGGCTGCAGTCGGCTTTGGCATCTGCGGAAAAGGTGTTTTCGATCATGGATCTGGAGCCGAAGCTGGTAGATGCGCCCGATGCCATAGAGCTGGAAGAGGTGCACGGCGAAATCGAGTTTCGCAATGTGTGGTTTTCCTATATTCCCGGGGAATGGGTGCTGCAGGGTGTGTCTTTCCACGTAAATCCGCGAGAAACGGTGGCGTTTGTCGGATCGACCGGTTCCGGAAAGAGCACAATCTTGTCCCTGATCTGCCGCAACTACGAGTTCCAGAAGGGCGAGATTTTGATCGACGGTATCGACATTCGCAAGATCAAGATCGCTTCCCTGCGCAGGCATTTTGGTCAGATGCTGCAGGATGTATTTCTGTTCTCCGGCACGATCCGCAGCAACATCGTTCTGCGGGAAGAGGGCATTTCGGATGAGGAAATCCGTCGCGTCTGCCAGTATGTGAATGCCGATCATTTTATTGACAAGCTGGAGCATGGTCTGGATGAGGAGGTGCGGGAGCGAGGAAATAACTTCTCTGCCGGACAGCGTCAGCTGCTGAGCTTTGCGCGAACCATCATCCACAAACCAAGTGTTATGATCCTGGATGAGGCGACTGCGAATATTGACACCGAGACGGAGCTTTTGATTCAGGATTCCCTGGAAAAAATGCGCAGCGTCGGCACGATGCTGATGGTAGCCCACAGACTTTCCACGATTCAGCATGCGGACAACATCATTGTGCTATCCCACGGAAAGATCCTGGAGCAGGGCACGCATCAGGAGCTGCTTGCAAAGCATGGACGATATTACCAGCTGTATACGCTGCAATATCATAAGGAACAGATGGAAGAGTGACGGCGGAGAGCCATCGCGGATGTAGAAAAGATTGAAAAGAAAAGCCCGGAGCACAGCAAAGGAATAGATGCTGTGCTCCGAGCTTTTTTCATCGTATAGGAAACTTCGTTTCCATACGATAAAAACGCTCCGCACGCTCCCTTTACTTTTGCAGCGTGCAGATATCGACCAGCTCTGCCGTATCCGGCGTAAAGCCGCTCTTTAAGATATCCGCCAGGGCAACTGCCGTATCCAGGCTGGTCAGGCAGGGAATGCCAAGCTCCACAGATTTGCGGCGAACCTTTACGCTGTCCCGGGCAGGGGTACGCCCCTTTTTGGAGGTCGAAATGATGTAATTGACCTTTCCGCTTTCCAGAAGTGCGATGGTGTTGTGTTCGGATTCGCTGATCTTATGGACAAGGGTAACCTGCATGCCGTGGTCACGCAGTACAGCTGCCGTACCTGCGGTTGCATACAGGTGGAAGCCAAGATCAGCAAACCGCTGTGCAATATCAGGGATTTCATCCTTATCGGTGTCGCGCACGGTGATGAAGATGCCGCCCTTGTCGGTCAGCTGGTAGCCTGCGCCGACCAATCCTTTGTAGAGCGCTTCCCGCATGGTGGGTGCGATGCCGAGCACTTCACCGGTAGATTTCATTTCAGGTCCGAGCTGCGTGTCCAGTCCAGACAGCTTTTCAAAGGAGAAGACAGGCACTTTGATCGCGGTGTAGGAGGAAATCGGGGCAAGACCAGTGCCGTAAGGCATATCCTTTAATTTTTCCCCGAGCATGACGCGGGTGGCGATATCGACCATCGGGATGCCGGTGACTTTGCTCAGATAAGGCACGGTTCTGGAGGAACGGGGGTTTACCTCAATGACATAAACCTGATCCTGGCAGATGACGTACTGGATGTTGATCAAGCCCTTCGTGTTTAAAGAGAGGGCAAGGCGGGTGGAGTAGTCCACGAGCTTTGCGGTTTTGGCGGGGCTTAAATTCCAGGCAGGGTAAACTGCGATGGAGTCGCCGGAGTGGATGCCTGCACGGTCGATGTGCTCCATAATGCCGGGCAGCAGGACATCCTCGCCATCGCAGATTGCGTCGACTTCAAGCTCCGTGCCCATCATATATTTATCGATCAGAACGAGGTTCCCTTCCATATGGGAAAGAATAATATCCATATATTCTTTTACGTCCGCATCGGAAAAGGCGATAATCATGTTCTGACCGCCAAGGACATAACTGGGGCGCAGCAGAACCGGATAGCCGAGACGGTTCGCTGTTTCGATCGCTTCCTCTGCAGTGTGGACGGTATCTCCGACGGGTTGCTTGATATGGAGCTGTTTTAAGAGAGCTTCAAACCGCCCCCGGTCTTCGGCAGCGTCAATACTGTCTGCAGGTGTGCCCAGAATCGGAACATTGTTTTCTGAAAGCCATTTGGTCAAGCGAATTGCGGTCTGTCCGCCGAAGGCAACAACGGCACCGACCGGATTTTCTACACGGATGATGTCTCCGACATCTTCCGGAGTCAGGGGCTCAAAGTACAGGCGGTCTGCTGTATTGAAATCGGTGGAAACGGTTTCCGGGTTGTTATTGACGATAACAACCTCATACCCGGCATCCTTTAATGCCCAGACACAGTGAACGGAGGCGTAGTCGAATTCGATTCCCTGACCGATCCGGATCGGACCGGAGCCAAAGACGATGACGACGGGCTTTTTGGAGCTGTGTTCCGCGATAAAAGCGGAAGCCTCGTCCTCCTCGTCAGTGGTGGAGTAGAAGTAGGGGGTTTCTGCCGCAAACTCCGCTCCGCAGGTATCGACCATCTTATAGGAATACGGAAGGTGGGGGAAAGCAGAGTTGCCGGACAGGCGTGCAATCGTTTTATCAGGAAAACCGTTTCTCTTTAATTCCCGCAGAAAATCATGTGTGAGCGGCTCTGTCTCCAGCCGTTTTTCGAGGTCGCACAGATGCAAAAGCTTTGCTAAAAACCATTCGTCGATCAAAGTCAGCTGATGGATTTTTTCGATGGAAAAACCGCGGAAGAGCGCTTCGTAAACAGCGAAGATGCGTTCGTCGTCCTGCGCCAGGATTTTGGCGGTTAGGGCTTCGTCGTCGAGTGCGCGCATATGCACGTCTGCCAGGCAGTCATGGGAGATTTCTGCTCCGCGAACGGCTTTCATCAGCGCCTGCTCGAAGTTTCTGCCAATAGCCATGACTTCACCGGTGGCTTTCATCTGGGTTCCGAGCTTTCTTGTCGCATACACGAATTTGTCAAAGGGCCATTTCGGAAATTTGACGACAACATAGTCCAATGCCGGTTCGAAGCATGCTTTCGTTTTGCCGGTGATTTCGTTTTTGATTTCGTCCATCCGGTAGCCGATGGCGATTTTGGCAGCGACTCTGGCGATCGGATAGCCGGTCGCTTTGCTGGCGAGGGCGGAGGAACGGGAAACCCTGGGGTTTACCTCAATAACAGCGTACTCGAAGCTCTCGGGATTTAGAGCAAACTGTACGTTGCAGCCGCCCTCAATGCCCATAGCTTCGATGATGTGGAGTGCAGCACTTCGAAGCATCTGGTATTCTTTATCCGCGAGGGTGACCGCAGGGGCGATAACGATGGAGTCGCCGGTGTGGACGCCCACCGGATCAAGATTTTCCATAGAGCAGATCGTGATGACGTTTCCATCGCCGTCGCGCATGACCTCAAATTCGATCTCTTTCCAGCCGGAGATACATTTTTCCACCAGAATCTGCGTGATCGGGGAAAGACGGAGCCCTGCGGAAGCGATTTCCCGCAGCTGGGCTTCGTCTGCAGCGATGCCGCCTCCGGTGCCGCCGAGGGTAAAGGCGGGGCGCACGATAACCGGATAGCCTGCAGAGTGCGCGAAGGAGAGAGCACCCTCAAGCGTCGTCGTAACGACAGAGGGGATGATAGGCTCCCGGATCGCTTCCATGGTGCTTTTAAAAACCTGACGGTCTTCGGCTTTGGCAATGGTTTCTGGGTTTGCGCCAAGAAGTGTAACGCCCTCCTGTGCCAGAAAACCTTCCTTTGCCAGCTGCATCGAAAGCGTCAGGCCGGTCTGACCGCCGAGGGTGGAAAGAATGCTGTCGGGGTGTTCTTTTTTGATGATTTTTTTTAGAAAATCCAGAGTCAGAGGCTCTACGTAGACATGATCTGCCATGGCGGCATCTGTCATGATTGTTGCGGGGTTAGAATTAACTAACACAACCTCCAGACCTTCCTCTTTTAAAGCGCGGCACGCCTGGGTACCTGCATAGTCAAATTCGGCAGCCTGACCGATGACGATGGGGCCGGAGCCGATTACCATTACTTTTTTCAGATTGGGATTTAACGGCATGCTTTATGCCCTCCTTTCCATCAGTGCGACAAATTCGCGGAACAAAAACTCGGAGTCATGAGGACCGCCGCAGGCTTCCGGATGGAACTGCACTGAGAAGCCGGGAAAATCCTGATAAGAAACGCCCTCACAGGTTCCGTCGTTTAGGTTGATAAAACGAAGTACTGCATTATCCGGGAGGGAATCGTTTTTGACGGCATAGCCGTGATTCTGACTGGTGATATAATCCCTGCCGGTGAGCAGATCTTTCACCGGCTGGTTTGCACCGCGGTGTCCGTATTTCAATTTTTCGGTATCCGCACCGTTTGCAAGGGCGAGAAGCTGATGCCCCAGGCAGATGCCGAAAATCGGAATGCCGGATTTGCAGAGGTGAGACAGCTCGGAAATGACAGCCGGGTTATCCTTCGGGTTGCCGGGACCGTTGCTCAACATGATACCGTCCGGCGAATAGGAGAGGATGCGTGCTGCTGTCGTGGAAGCGGGAACGATGGTCAGGTCGCAGTTTAATGCGTGCAGCTTTCGGATGATATTCTGTTTTGCACCGAAGTCCCACAAAACGACGTGATGGCGGGGAAGCGGGGACGGAATCTGGTAAGGCTCCCTGCAGGTAACGTGTGCTACCGCGTCCGTGATTGCCCAGCCCTTTAAGTCTTCAACAGCTGCAGAGTCCGGACGGAGGGATGTGAGCCGTCCGTTCATGACGCCGCGCTCGCGGATGAGCTTGGTCAGGTAGCGGGTATCCAGATCATAGATGCCAGGGATATTTTGCTGCTTTAAAAAAGCGTCAAGATCCATCTGACATCTGAAATTGGAAGGACATGGGCACCATTCTCTGGTGATGTATGCGCTCATGTGAATTCCTTTGCTTTCAAAGTCTTTTGGATTGACGCCGTAGTTGCCGATCAGGGGAAATGTCTGAACGACCATCTGTCCGTAATAACTGGGGTCGGTCAGTGTTTCTGTATATCCGGTCATAGCCGTCGTAAAAACGACTTCCGCGATGACGTCCTCTTTCAAAGGAGCGCCGAAATGTTTTCCGGTCAGACAGGTCCCGTCCTCCAGCTGTAAGTACACAGTTTGTTCCATAAGTACACCTCGCTCATTCTCTCGTGTTTGCTGTACAAATACTGAAAGGCGTCCATGAATCAAACACTTTTCTAAATAGAAAAGTATTTCACTCATGAACGCCTTTGTTCATCTGATGCATTATAGCATTGGGAAAGGGGGCGGTCAAGAATAAATTTTATTTTGTTTACCAGTTCCCCCGTGACTTCGTGGGTACAGATTCCATGCTCGCATGAGATCTGTGCACATGAAGTCACGGAGGAAGCGCCACTTCATGAGCAAAAGAAGCGGTGGCGCAGCCACTGCGGAAAGCGCCGCAGGCGCGATTTTGCGAATGGCGCGGGGGAACGTCCGTGTTGCCGCGCGGCGAGAAGGGCGCGATTCATGACAATAGAATGTTCACGGAGCGTGCATTCTATTGTATTGCGAATGGCGCGGGGGAACGTCCGGGAGAAGGCCACTGTGGAATCGATTATAAACATATCTACCAACTATGTTAGTGTTGACAAATAGGAAGCATCCAATTAGAATGATAGAAAATATCCGAAAAATAACTGCAAAGGAGAGCAGAAAAATGAGCAATCATATAGAAACAAAGTGTATTCACGGAAATCTGGATTTTTCCTGGGACGAGCCGACAAAGGCGGTGAGCTTTCCAATCTATCAGACGGCGACGTTCGGACATATCGGTCTGGGACATTCGACCGGCTTTGACTACACGAGAGAGAAAAATCCGACCAGACAGCATCTGGAGGAAATCCTTACCGCGCTGGAGGGCGCTTATGACACGACGGCATTTTCTTCCGGCATGGCGGCGGTGACAGCAGTATTTGATCTGTTTGCACCCGGCGACCATGTGATCTGTTCTGAAGACCTTTACGGCGGTGTAACCCGTCTGGTCAATACCATCGGCAAAAAGAACGGACTGATGGTTGATTTTGTCAATACCGGTGATTTGGATGAGATCAAACGGGTGCTGCGTCCGGAAACAAAGGCACTTTATATCGAGACGCCCAGCAACCCGATGATGGAGATCACTGACCTTTCGGCATGCGCAGAGCTTGCAAAAGAACACAACCTTCTGATGATCACAGACAATACCTTTTTATCTCCATATTTGCAGAACCCGATTGCGCTCGGTGCAGATATCGTCATTCACAGCGCGAGCAAGTTCCTGTGCGGACATAACGACACGATCGCCGGTTTTGTCTGCTCTGCAAAGGAAGAGCTCGCAGCAAAAATCCGCCTGATTGCAAAGACGACCGGCGGTTGTTTGTCCCCCTTCGACAGCTGGCTGGTAATGCGCGGCATCAAGACACTGGCGGTGCGCATGGAGCGGCAGCAGGAAAATGCGGGCAACATCGCGCGCTGGCTGACGGAGCAGAAGAAAGTCAGAAAAGTATATTATGCTGGACTGGAAACGCATCCTGGTTATGAGATCAATGCAAAGCAGGCGAGAGGTGCGGGTGCGATGATTTCCTTCGACGTCGACAGCGTGGAAACGGCACAGCGCGTGCTGGAAAAGGTGCGCGTCATCACCTTTGCGGAGAGCCTTGGGGGTACAGAATCTTTGATCACCTATCCGATGAAGCAGACCCATCCGGATGTTCCGAAGGAGTGGAGAGAAAAGCTCGGCATCACCGACACTCTGCTGCGCCTGTCCGTTGGACTGGAGCATGTGGACGAGCTGATTGCGGATCTGGAGCAGGCGTTTGTTTCCTGAGAAAAAATCCACGCTGTAGGGACTGCATTGCGGCGGAGCAGAAAAATGTCGCGTTTGCGACCCGTTGCAGGCATAAGAATCCTGCAGGGCAGGATTTTTGTTGAGAGGGAGATTAGAAATGACAACCTATAATTTTGACCGGGAAATTGACCGGAAAAAGACAAACAGCCTGAAATATGATTTCGCCGTGGAACGCGGACGTGTTGTAGATGTGTTGCCATTGTGGGTGGCGGATATGGATTTTCAGGCGCCGAAGCCTGTGTTGGATGCACTGCAGAATGCGGTTTCCCATGGGATTTTCGGTTATAGCGAGGTAAAAGGAGAATATTTTAACGCGCTGTATCGCTGGTTTGACAGTCGGTTTGACTGGCAGCCAAAGTCTGAATGGCTTGTAAAAACCCCCGGCGTGGTATTCGCCCTTGCGATGGCGGTACGCGCTCTGACAAAAGAGGGCGACAGTGTACTGATTCAGCCGCCGGTTTATTACCCGTTCTTTGAAGTGATTCGCGATAACAATAGAAAGATCGTAGAAAGCCCGCTCCTTTTAGCAGACGGACATTATGAAATTGACTTCGACGATCTGGAAGAAAAGATCGCATCCCAGAATGTAAAGCTGTTTTTGCTGTGCAGTCCCCACAATCCTGTCGGCAGAGTCTGGACAAAAGAAGAGCTTCAAAAACTGGGAGAGCTTTGCGACCGCTACCATGTGTTCGTTGTGGCAGACGAGATTCATTGTGATTTCGCTTTTCCGGAGCATCCGCATACGATATTTGCAAAGGCATGTCCGCGGCTGGAAGAAAAGATGATTCTTTGCACTGCACCGAGTAAGACCTTTAATCTGGCGGGGCTGCAGGTTTCCAATATCTGGGTTCCCGGAAAAGAGGTCCGGGACAGATTCAAAGCCGAGATCAACGCAGCGGGATATTCCCAGTTGAACGCCCTCGGTTTAATCGCGTGCCAGGCAGCTTATGAAAATGGCGGTGAGTGGCTTGAGCAGTGCCAGGCATATTTGCGGGAAAATTTGAAGATCCTGCGCAGCTTCTTAAGAGAAAGACTGCCTAAGATCCGTCTGATCGAACCGGAAGGCACTTACTTTGCATGGTTGGACTGCTCGGGACTGGGACTGTCGGACACAGCGTTGGAAAATCTCATTGCACATCAGGCAAAGCTCTGGCTGGATGGCGGCTCTGTCTTTGACAAAAAGTCGGGACAGTTTGAACGCATCGTACTGGCGTGCACGAAAAAAACGCTTTTGCAGGCGCTTACACAGCTGGAAGCAGCCTGCCGGGGAAGAAATTCATAACGCAAAAACAACTGCCTGGAGGCGGTGCTTTTATTCAATGAAACCTCTGTGCTGACGCCGGAAAAACCATGGAATATTTTATTCATGACAATAGAATGCTCGCAGAGCGTGCATTCTATTGTTTAAAAAGGGTTGACAGATCCGAAAAGGCAGAATATAATCACATTAACATATAAAGTAAGTGGGTTTAAGGAGGAAGAGCAAATGAGCAACGTTTATACATCCGCAGATCAGTTAATCGGCAGAACTCCCCTGCTGGAGCTGACACATATTGAAAAGGCAGAGGGTTTAAAGGCACACATCTATGGCAAGCTGGAATATTTTAATCCTGCAGGCTCTGTAAAGGACAGAATTGCAAAAGCGATGATCGATGATGCAGAGGCGAAGGGCGCATTAAAGGCAGGGTCTGTAATTATTGAACCTACCTCCGGCAACACCGGCATCGGCCTTGCGTCTGTTGCAGCGGCGAGAGGCTACCGTATCATTATCGTAATGCCGGAAACCATGAGCGTAGAGCGCAGACAGCTGATGAAGGCATACGGCGCAGAGCTTGTCCTGACAGAAGGTGCAAAGGGCATGAAGGGTGCAATCGCAAAGGCAGACGAGCTGGCAAAGGAAATTCCCAACAGCTTCATTCCCGGACAGTTTGTAAACCCTGCAAACCCGGAGGTACACAAAAAGACAACCGGTCCTGAGATCTGGGAAGATTTGGATGGCAAGGTTGATATCCTGGTGGCAGGCGTTGGTACGGGCGGAACCGTGACCGGTACAGGCCAGTACTTAAAGAGCAAAAAGGCTGATGTAAAGGTTGTTGCTGTAGAGCCTGCAGGTTCTCCGGTTTTGAGCAAGGGCACAGCCGGCGCACACAAGATCCAGGGAATCGGCGCAGGCTTCGTACCGGACGTCCTGGACACCAGGGTTTATGACGAAATTATCACCGTAGAGAATCAGGATGCGTTTGCAACCGGCAGAAAGATCGGTCATCAGGAAGGCGTGCTGGTAGGCATTTCCTCCGGTGCAGCAGTATGGGCAGCAATCGAGCTTGCAAAGCGTCCCGAAAATGAAGGAAAGAACATTGTTGTGATCCTGCCGGATACCGGTGATCGCTATCTTTCTACCCCTCTGTTTGCAGAAGAGTAAGAGGCAGAGTTTAAGCTCTGTTACAGTTCACCCGTGCCATTCGTGAAAATTTTCTTGACAGAGCGAAACGGGTATGCTATCTTGTAAAAAACAAAAAGCGATGACGAAGAAAAGTAGTACAGACAGACGGCACAGAGAGCAGGCGGCGGTGGGAGTCCTGCGCGGATATCTGTAGGAAAGAACACTTCCGAGCTGCAAGCTGAACGCAGGATCTGTAAGTAGGCGAGCCGGAGTCCCACGTTACAGGGATAGCGTTTCATGGGAACGCGAAAAAGGGGCCGTACAAGGAAGTGCGGCAAGTTAGGTGGCACCGCGGATATAGCAGCAGCTATTCGTCCTATCTCCAATAGGACAAATGGCTGCTGTTTTTGCGTTCTTACAGTTCCCTTCGCAGCTTTCCGTGCGCAGCTTCTCATGCGAGCATGGAATCTGCACCCGGAAAGCTAAAGAAAAACTGCAACGCAGCAAAAGAAAAGGAGGAAAAGCTTATGTGTTCCATTCTCTGCTACGCGGGAAAAGATGTCACCAAAGAAACGATGGAAGGATATCTGTTAAAGACAAAGATGAGAGGACCGGATGCCCAGCAGGTCGTTGAGACCGAATTCGGGTATCTCGGCTTTGCAAGACTTGCGATCATGGGGTTGACCCCGGACGGCATGCAGCCGTTTCAACGGGACGGCAGCTGGGTGATCTGCAATGGTGAAATTTACGGCTTTCGCAAAATCAAAAAGGAGCTGGAAGAGCGCGGTTATCAGTTCCAGAGCGGTTCCGACTGTGAGGTTTTGCTTCCGCTATATGAAGAATATGGACTGGAAATGTTTTCCCATCTGGATGCGGAATATGCCTGCGTATTGTACGATCACAAAAGCGGCAAGCTGATCGCAGCCCGTGACCAGATCGGAATTCGTCCGTTGTTTTATGGTTATTCCAAGAGCGGAAAGATTGCATTTGCCAGTGAGGCAAAGAACCTGATCGGCTGGGTGGACGAGGTGCGTGCATTTCCGCCCGGAAGCTATTATTACGATGGAAAATTTGTCAAATATGAGGATATCGCAGCTGTCCATGGTTATGTGCACGAAGATATTGATGTGATTACAAAAAACATCCATGATAAGCTGACGGAGGGGGTAAAGAAACGTCTGGATGCAGACGCTCCGCTGGGCTTTTTGTTATCCGGCGGTCTGGACTCAAGCCTTGTATGTGCAATTGCAGCAGATATTTTGAAAAAACCGATCAGGACCTTTGCAATCGGCATGGACACAGATGCGATTGATTTAAAATATGCAAAAGAAGTTGCTGATTTTATCGGCGCAGAGCATACCGAAGTCATCATGACAAAGGAAGAAGTGCTGGAAAGCCTGGAAACCGTTATCGAAGCGCTTGCAACCTATGACATCACGACGATCCGCGCGAGCATGGGCATGTACCTTGTCTGCAAGGCAATCCATGAAAAAACAGACTTAAAGGTGCTGCTGACCGGTGAAATTTCCGACGAACTGTTCGGCTATAAATATACGGACTTTGCACCGAGCGCGGCAGCCTTTCAGGAAGAGGCAGCAAAGAGAATCCGTGAGCTGTACTGCTATGATGTCCTGCGTGCCGACCGGTGTCTTGCGGCAAACAGCCTGGAAGCCCGTGTACCCTTCGGCGATCTCGACTTTGTCCGTTATGTGATGTCCATTGACCCGGCGAAGAAGTTAAACACCTACGGAAAAGGAAAATATCTGCTGCGCAAGGCATTTGAAGCAGATCATATTTTGCCGGAAAACATCCTGTGGAGAGAAAAAGCTGCATTCAGCGATGCAGTAGGACACAGCATGGTGGATGATTTAAAAGAATACGCAGAGAAGTATTACACCGACGAGGAATACGAAACGCTCCGCCAGAAATATGATTTTGCACAGCCCTTCACAAAAGAAAGCCTGCTGTATCGGGAAATCTTTGAAAAGTATTATCCCGGACAGGCAAGGATGGTGCCGGACTTCTGGATGCCCAACAAGAGCTGGGAGGGCTGTAATGTCAATGACCCCAGTGCCCGTGTGCTGGCAAACTACGGTGACAGCGGAAAATAAAAACAATAGAATGCACGCTCTGCGAGCATTCTATTGTCATGAATAACGGGTGGGGCTTATAAGCCCCACCCGTTTACGCGTTCCATTCGCATTCGCCGGACGTGCGGAACATCAGTAGCGCCTCGCGGCAGGAAAATTCACCCAGCTCATAGTATCCGTGGGAAAGTCGGTTGATGCGTTCCAGAGAAACTGCGCGGTTGGCACATTTTGGCTGGTCATAAATAAACCGGATGCCCTTGGCATAATATTCAGCGTCGAATTCGGGAGTCCCTTCTTCCTCATAATAAGGGTCGAAAAAAAACACCTCGTCTTTGGAAATGCCGGTTAAAAGCACATAGTGCGGAACTTCGAGAAAAAGACGCAGCACGACAGCTGCGCCGTGCAAAAGCGCCTGACTGATTTCGCTGTCCGGGGACAGTGTAACATCGTTACCGAAAAGAAACTGCGTCTGGATCGGAAAAGAGCGGACGGCTGCCAGCTGATTTAACCAACTGCCGACAAAACGCATTGCGGCGGCGGAAGTGCCGTGACGGCATGGTTGTCCCTGTTCGTTATAAGTGTCCATTGTATAGAGCATAATACATTTGAGGATGTCAGGACTGATTTCTTCCCGATCAAACAGGTAGCGGATTCCGTTGGTAATAGAAACAGAACCGCAGTCATATTCTGAGGACTGATAATTTAAGTAATTTTTCATTGAAAAATCCTCCGGTAAAGCATATTATATAAGGTCAGTGGATTGTTCCGTACTGCGCACTCCCACAATCCTACCCACCTATGAGCAAGCTCCTGTGGGCATAGACCTTTTGATCCTGGCATCATGATAGGATAGAAAGAATCGTGCGCTCTGCTGTCGAATATAACGCGAACCCCGTATTTTGTCAAGAATATGGGAATAGAGTCTTGACAGATCGAAAAAAATAGAATACAATTCTCACTAACATACCGGATAGATAGGTATTGAGCGGCGGATGATTCGCCTAAAAGGAGGAGCAGTTATGAAAAAACGAAACAGGATCTTAAGCCTGCTTCTGGCAGGAGTGATGGCGCTGGGACTGACCGCGTGCGGCGCATCGAATGCAGGTGCTGCAGCAGATGAAACCGGAAGCGCAGCGGTGAGCACAGAGAGTGCATCCTCAGACACAGCAGCTTCGGGAGAGAAGATTATCAACGTCGGTGTGACCAATACCATCGGCAGTCTCAATCCCCTTTTGTTAAACGGCGGCGAGATTAACAAATATGCGACCGGACTGATGTTTTTGCCGTTGATGGAGCTGGATGCTGACTTGAACTTTGAGGGCATGCTGGCAGATTCCATCACAACAGAAGATAACAAAAACTTTATCGTTCACATCGATGATGCTGCAACCTGGTCGGACGGAACGCCTGTTACGGCAGATGATGTGGTTTATACCGCGCTTCGCCTGGCGAGCCCGGTCATCGGCAATACTGCAATGATGTATTATGTATTTGAAGGTGTTGGCGACGACGGCTTTGTGGAGGAAGGTGCAGAGAGCATCGACGGCATTCAGAAGGTAGACGATAAAACGGTACAGTTTACGACCAAAGAAGAAATGCCGATTACTACCTTTGAAAACAGCTATGCGAGATATCTGCTGACCCTGCCCAAGCATGTGATCGAGCAGTATTCCGAGGAAGAGCTTTCCACAGCGGATTGGTTCAACCATCCCGATGTTGTCAGCGGACCGTTCATCGTAACGGATTTCGATGTGGATCATTATATTTCCTATGAAGCGAACAAGGATTATTGGAAGGGCGCGCCCAAGATCGACAAGCTCAACATCAAAATCGTAGACGGCAGTCAGCTGTATGCAGGTCTGCAATCCGGCGAAATCGATATCACCCAGCAGACGATGAGTGATATCCCGCAGGAGGACTATGAGAGCGTAGAAGCCCTGGACAACGTAGACGTTGTATACGGTTCCCCGGTTACCAACCAGTCCGTATTTATCCAGACAAAGAACGTTCCGGATGTAAAAGTTCGTCAGGCGATGCTGTATGCGATCGACCGTCAGCAGATTCTGGAGGAACTGTTAAACGGACATGGTGAAATTGTAGATGGATTCCTGTCCAGTGCAAGCCCGTTCTATGATGATTCCCTCACACCGGTTTCCTATGATCCGGAAAAGGCAAAAGCACTTCTGGAAGAAGCTGGATGGGACGGCTCCCAGACAATCCGTTTCTATGTAAATTCCGGCGATTCGACCTTTGTAAACGCAGCCTCCATCATCGCTGCAGAGTGGGCTGCAGTCGGCATCAAGGCGGAAATCCAGACCGTTGACTTCGCAACGCTGATGAGCGTAGCAGGCACAGAGGACTATGATGTACTGGCAGTACAGTACACCTATGCGCCGGTGGATCCCTATCCGGATGTAGCATGGCTGCTTGGCGGTGAAGAAAGCTGGACCGGCTACAGCGACGATACGTTAAACGACGCATTGACCAAATCCCAGCTGACAAGTGATCCGGAGGAAACAAAAGAGCTGTTCTCCGTTGTGGATAAAAAGGTACAGGAAGATGTTCCGATGTTCTCCGCCTATGTTATCAGCGCACAGGGGGCAGTCAGCAAGCGGATTACAGGCGCAGCTCCCAGCGTATACGGCTTCTTCAACGATGTCCAGAACTGGGACGTAGTGGAATAAAGAAGAATCCTGTTTCACAGAATTCCATTCTGCCGCAGTGGGATCTTCGCGGAGCATTTTTATCAGAGAAAAAAGAAGTTTTCTTCCGATAAAAAGTTTGTATTTCATATATTTTATGCTATGATAATAACTGCCGCACATCTCTTTTTTTGGGAGGTGTGCGGCAGAATCTGATATATGAGTAAAGTGAGGAAAAGCAAATGCCGCATTTACTGGAAGTAGAGGGGCTGACAACCGTTTTTGACAGCGACTACGGACGCACTGTCAGCGTGGACCATGTAAATTTTCATGTAGATAAGGGAGAAGTTGTCTGTATCGTCGGCGAATCCGGCTGTGGCAAGAGTGTGACCTCACTTTCTATTATGGGGCTGCTTGGAAGAGGCGGAACCGTGACGGAGGGAAGCGTCGTATTCGAGGACAGGAACCTTCTGACGATGACGGAAAAAGAGCTGGATAAAATCCGGGGCGACCGTCTGACGATGATTTTCCAGGACCCGCTGACCTCTCTCGATCCGGTCTTTACAGTCGGCAACCAGCTGATGGAGAGCATCCGAAAGCATATGAGACTGTCAAAAGAAGAGGCGCGAAAGCGGGCAGAGCAGATTTTAGGAAAAGTTGGTATGCCCGATCCTCACGGTGTCATGAAAAAATATCCCCATACGCTTTCCGGCGGCATGCGCCAGCGTGTGATGATCGCGATGGCTCTGTGCTGCAATCCGGGCCTGCTGATCGCAGATGAACCGACGACGGCACTGGATGTGACGATTCAGGCACAGATTATGGCGCTGTTGCGCAATCTGCAAAAAGAGAGTGGGATGTCGATGATCCTGATCACCCATGACATCGGGCTGGTAGCGAGCATGGCGGACCGCGTGATCGTTATGTACGCCGGACAGATGATCGAGGAAGCACCGGTAAAGGAGCTGTTTGCTGCGCCGGCACATCCGTATACAAAGGCACTTTTGCAGACGGTTCCCGGAATTTATGACGAAAAGGACAGGGAGCTTGTCGCGATTCCCGGCATGGTCCCGGAGAATTATGATTCGATCCCCGGCTGTCGGTTTGCAGACCGCTGCGCCTTCCGGACAAAAGGCTGCGATCAGCCTCAGAGCTACAGACAGATCGGGGAAGGACATTTTGTCAGATGTATGCTCGCCAAAGAAGGAGAAACGTGAAGATGAGCATAAATATGGAAGAAAAAAACACGGAGAAGGAGCCGCTGATCCGGGTAGAAAACCTGAAAAAATATTATCCCATCCGGGGCGGCGTTATTACCCATACGACAGGCTATGTGCATTCGGTGGACGGCGTTTCCTTTTCGATTGCAGAGGGAGAAACCCTCGGTCTGGTGGGCGAATCCGGCTGCGGCAAATCGACGGTGGGCAGACAGCTGGTCGGCCTGGAAAAGCCGACGGGCGGCAGGCTGTTTTATCATGGAAAGGATATGGAGAAGCTTTCCGGAAAAGAGAAAAAGAGCGTGCGCACGCAGCTGCAGATGGTGTTCCAGGACCCATATTCTTCCCTGAATCCGAGAAAGCATATTTATGAAATTTTATCCCAGCCGATGCTCTATCATGGGATTTCCAATAAAGAAACTGTCCACAGGGATGTTGATCGACTGCTGGATATGGTAGGACTTCCAAAACACGTCCTCGGGCGCTACCCGCATGAGTTCTCCGGCGGACAGCGGCAGAGAATTGGGATAGCGCGGGCACTGTCTTTAAATCCCAGGTTTTTGGTCTGCGATGAGCCGGTCAGCGCGCTGGACGTTTCGATTCAGGCACAGATTCTGAATCTGCTGCGCAGCCTGCAAAAGGATCTCGGGCTGACGTGCATGTTCGTTGGACATGGACTCGGCGCGGTCAATTATGTCAGCGACCGGATCGCAGTCATGTACCTTGGTAAAATTGTGGAGATCGGGCCGGCGCAGGAGGTGTTCCATCATCCGGTACACCCTTACACCCGCGCCCTGATCGATGCAGTGCCGATTGCAGATCCCAAAAAGCGGGAACAAAAACCGCTTCTGAACGGAGAAATCGGCTCCAGCACGAACCCGCCCTCCGGCTGCCGCTTCCATCCGAGATGTCCGTATGCGACGGAAAGCTGCAGACAGGAAGTGCCGGAACTTTGCAGTGTTTTCCCAGGCAGCAGTCATCTTGCGGCGTGCCCATATGCAATTGCGCAGCTGGCTGGCGGCGCACCCGCATACGATGCGAAGATGCAGCAGGTTGTCGTAGAGCAGAAATGGAGATAAAAGTGACATGGGAAAATATATGATCAAGCGCATCCTGATCGCCATCCCGGTTCTGATCGGGATCACGATCATCGACTATGCGATTATGTGTCTTGCGGGCAGCCCGCTGCAGATGCTGCAGGGACCCCGAATTTCCCAGGCTGCGGTTGCGGCAAAGGAAATCGCCCTCGGTCTGGATAAACCGTTTTATGTGCAGTATTTTGTCTGGTTAAAACAGCTTTTACATGGAAATATGGGCTATTCGATCAAGTCCTATCAGGCAGTCAGCGAGATGATCGCAAGCCATTTGGGACCGACGCTTTTGCTGATGGGCGTATCGCTTCTGGTCAGCTTGCTGATGGCGGTGCCCGCCGGAATTTACAGTGCGATCAAGCAGTATTCCGCAGGAGATTATACGGTTGTTACACTTTCCTTCCTGGGAAGCAGCGTGCCCGGATTTTTCCTTTCTTTGCTGTTGATCTATCTGTTTACGGTAAAGCTTGGCTGGCTTCCGTCCAGCGGAATGGCGACGCTCGGAACTGCAGGCGGCGCGGGTGATGTGGCAAAGCATATGGTGATGCCGGTGTTAGTCCTGGCTACCTCCATGGCTGGCACAAATATCCGTTATATTCGAAGCGCGATGCTGGAAATTTTGCAGCAGGATTACCTGCGCACGGCAAAGGCAAAGGGAATCGGAAGATTTCTTGTCATCAATAAGCATGCGCTGCGCAACGCACTGATTCCGATTATTACGGTAATCGGAATGGAGATTCCAGTGCTGTTCGGCGGTCAGGTTATCATTGAGCAGGTCTTTTCCTGGCCGGGACTCGGACTGATGACGATGAGCGCAATCACGAACCGGGATTATCCGGTTATTATGGGTGTCTGCCTGCTGTCTGCAATCGTTGTGCTGGCGGCAAACCTGATTACGGATATTTTATACGCGCTGGCAGACCCGACAATCCAGCTGAAATAGGAGCGGCGAAGATGGAGAAAAAAGATCGTATCAAAAAAGATATTTCAAGAGAAAGCTATTTGCAGACCGTCATCCGTCGTTTTAAACAGCATCATCTGGCAACGGTCAGCCTTGTGGTTTTAGCGGTTTTGGTGGTGGCAGCGCTTTTGGCACCGATTATCGCACCGTACAATCCGGATGAAATCGTCGGAGGCTTTTCCAAAGCGCCCACAGCAGAGCATTGGCTGGGAACGGATCAGATCGGTCGTGACGTCTTGAGCCGGCTTTTGTATGCGACGCGGATTTCCCTGTTGGTCGGTGTGCTGGCGACGGCGATCTCTACTGTGATCGGTGTGATTCTAGGACTGATCGCCGGGTATTTTGGCGGCGCTGCGGATATGATTATCATGCGTTTTACGGATATGGTCATGTCGTTTCCCTATATTTTGCTGGTGCTGGTTGCGGCGTCGATTTTTAAGCCGGGGCTCTGGAGCATCATCCTGATTCTGGGCTTTGTAGACTGGCCGGGAATTGCCCGTCTGGTTCGCGGCAATGTGCTGAGCCTGCGGGAGAGTAATTTTATTAAAAGTGATCTCGTGGCAGGAATGCCGCTTCCGTATATTCTGTTTTCCGAGATTCTGCCGAATACCGCTGCGCCGATTCTGGTGTATGCAACGTCGGTTCTGGCGTTGTCGATGTTGGATGAGGCGGCACTTTCGTTCCTCGGAATGGGTGTGCAGCCGCCGACCGCGAGCCTTGGAAACATGTTAAACGGCGCGCAGTCGCTGACTGTACTGACGAAACAGCCGTGGCTCTGGATTCCGTCCGGGCTGATGATCGTGGTGCTGGTCATTGCGATTAACTTTATCGGTGACGCGCTGCGGGATGCGCTGGATCCCAATAGCGGAAAGTAAGACTGGAACACGCAAAAGCAGAAAGAACTACAGCAGGAACACTGCAGGAGGACATCGGAGGGATTTGCGATGATACAGGAAATGGATTTAATGGAAATTTTTTACTGGTTTCACAGACATCCGGAGCTGTCTTATGAGGAATACGATACAACTGCGCAGATTAAAAAGCTGTTGAAAGCAGCGGATGTAAAGATCCTGCCGATTCCGATGGAAACCGGTCTGATTGCTGAGGTAAAGGGAGAAAAGGATGGTCCGGTGCAGGCGCTTCGCTGTGATATTGACGCGCTGCCGATTACTGAGCTGACGGATTTACCTTATGCGTCGGAATGTCCGGGAAAGATGCACGCCTGCGGACACGATTTTCACATCACGGCGGGAATCGGGACTGCGATCTGGCTGCAGGAACATAGGGACGAGCTCTGCGGGACAGTGAGGTTTTTCTTCCAGCCAGGTGAAGAGTCCTCCCTGGGCGCACGGAAAGTGCTGGAAACGACGGCACTCGATTCGGTTACGCGCGTCTGGGGCTTTCATTCTGATCCGACCAATTTGGTCAATGCCATCGGCATCCGGGAGGGCGCAGTTGCGGCGGCAGTAGATCGGTTTGTGATTACGATAACGGGCGTCGGCTGCCACGGCGCACACCCGGATGATGGCGTTGATCCAATTCCGGCGGCTGCAGCCATGGTTCAGGCATTTCAGACGATCGTGACCCGCAATATCAATCCGTTCCATCCTACACTCATCAGCGTTACGCGACTGGAAGCGGGAAATACCTGGAATGTGATTCCGCAGACAGCACAGCTGGAGGGAACTGTTCGGACCATGGATCGGCAGGATCGCTGCCTGTTTGAAAAACGCTTAAAAGCAATTGCAGAGCGGACCGCATCTGCCTATGGAGCGTCCGCAGAGGTAGAGTGGATTCCCGGTCCTCCGGCTGTTTGCAACGATGCAGAAATGGCGGCTTTTGCAAAGGAAACGGCAGAAGCGGAGGGCTTTCAGACTGTTCCGGAAGAACAGTCGCTCGGCGGAGATGATTTTTCTTTCTACATGGAGAAAGTGCCCGGCTGCTATATTAAAATCGGCATCGGAAAGGGGGCGACAATCCATCAGCCGACCTTTCAGGTGGACCCGGCGGCATTGATGCCTGCGGTACGGTATTTGAGTCGTCTGCTGCTGCGCTGGGGCGAGGAAAATGCCTGAGTGACGCAGCCGAGGAATATGTACAGCAATACGCAGCTTTTGCGTAAGAACACAATATAAGAAAAGGGGTAAAAAACATGAGCACATTTCGATTTGCCATTATGGGAGCAGGTAACATCGCACATCAGTTTTGCGATGCAGTGACGCTGGTGGAGGACTGTGAGGTGAGCGCGATCGCCAGTAAGGATCTGGGACGCGCACAAAAATTTGCGGAGGAATGCAGCGTAGCCCATGCGTATGACAACTATGAGCAGATGCTGATAGAGGAAAAGCCGGACTGTGTTTATATTGCAGTGACGCCAAACGACCATTTCCGTCTGACGATGCTTTGTCTGGAGCATCGCGTTCCGGTGTTGTGCGAAAAAGCGATGTTTACAAACAGTGCGGAGGCAAAAGCGGTTTTTGAAAAAGCAGAAAAAGACCAAACTTTTGTAATGGAAGCGATGTGGAGTCGTTTTCTGCCGGCGGTCAACCAGGCAAAAAAATGGGCGGCAGAAGGAAAAATCGGCAGACTGGAAGCCTTACAGGGAAGAATCGGTTTTCTCGCGCCGGAGGGAGCAGACAATCGGTATCACAGCCCTCTGCTGTGCGGCGGAGCTGCGACGGATATCACGGTTTATGCCTATGAAATCGCGACCTGGCTGGTCAATGAGCCTGTCCGCAAAACCTATGCGGCTGCGAACCTTGATCAGACCGGTGTAGACTTAACCGATCAGGTTACGGTGAAGTTCGAACATGTGCTGGCAGATCTTGTGACGAGCTTTGCAGCGCCTATGGGCAACAGCATGGTGATCTACGGTCGGGAAGGGCGCATTGAGCTGCCCGATCCCCATTATGCATCCAAATGCTTTTTATATGGGGCGGATGGAATGCTGAAGGAAGAATTCACAGATACGACGACGCAGAAGGGCTTTACCTACGAGATCGAAGAGACGATCCGCTGCGTGCGCGCAAAGAAGACGGAAAGCCCGGTTGTTCCGCATGCGACGACAATTGCTTGCGCGGAGCTGTTTGATCAGATTCAGGCGGCAAAGAAAGAGTGAAATATCGGAAACAACGTGCAGAAAAAGGCGGTACAGATTTTGAGCTCTGTACCGCTTTTGTGTTGGTGTACCCGGTCCGCATTCCTGCAGGGCGGGGTTTCTGTCGCGAAGTTTAGAAATAATCCGAAAAATACGGTTTCTTGACCGGAATCAGCCGCTCCAGCCAGGTCAGCATATAGTATTCCATCGAGATTTTTTCATGGTCGTAAAGATAAGTCGGGCGCTTGTAGCCCATCATCAAGGCAGTGAGCGTGTTAATGTCGAGTTCTACGACGTTAATGGACTGATTGTCCTCGACACGCTCACAGGTTGTTTCCCCCTCGTGCCAGGAAACGAGAAAATCTCCCTGATTCCAGGAAGCAAGGCCGTCAGTAACCCGGAAATGGATTTTGAAATCCTCCGGCTGGATCTGCCAGGGATACTCCTGCAAAAAGCTTTCAACATCTACGATTCGTGCCATAATATAGGGAGCTATCGTTTCTTCAATCTCACTGTCTTCAAACAGATATGCCATGGGTTCGCCGGAATAATTATCCCCCCGTACCTGTGTGATCATAGAAAAATGCGCGCTGATGTAGTTCCATAGACCGTGTCTGGCTTCGCTGGTTAAATAAACCATTTCCTTAATATGAAAAATTTCATTTGCAATGTAATAAACCAGATAACCGAGGGGCTTGTGCTCTTCATTATAATAAAGAGCTACGATCATATCATCATTTTCCCAGCGCCAGTATTCATCCCAGGCCAGCCTGTCTCGGATGAGTGCACCGTGGTGCTGCATGGCGAAATAGGAATACACGTTATGAAAATCCTCGGAATCCAGGCTGACACGTTCGACCATGCCCCGGACGGGGAAGGCCTTTGGAAGCTGCGTATCCTTGACAGTGAAGGTGAGTTTGTCGGACACGATCTCCCAGCCCATTTTCCGATAAAATGGAATGGAATATGGATATAGAAAGGAAATGGGAAGCTTCTTTTTGTGCATATAGTCGATGACATAGCGCATCAGGGAATGAATCAGTCCGCGTCCGGTGTATTCCGGATAAGTAGTGACTCCGGTGATGCCGCCCATCGCCATAATGTTATCCTGAATGTTGATCTGCATGGAATAAACAACGATCATGGATGCCAGCTTTTCTTTATAAAACCAACCGAGTACATAAGCGTCCTCGAGAATCGGACGTTTGGCATATTTGATTTCCTCCTGCTCCCAGCCGGTCTGGAAGAGCTCGTAGGAGGTTACCTGAAAAGCATACTGTAAAAGTGCGTTGAACTGCTCCAGATCGTTGTGATCGAGCTCACGCATGCGGAAATCACCGTTGACTTCAAGGTAAGTGTGCGTGTCCTTGTCTGACATAGAAGATGCCTCTTTTCTGAATGATGCGGTCTTTAGATTTCAAAGACATCATACAACCAAATGAAAGGCTCGTAAAGAGGAAAACTTTTCGCATGACAGCTTTTGAAATTTAGAGTATACTGTGATATCAGAGAGTCGTATGGATGAAACGATGACAGAAAAGGACAGGAGGCAGACTTGATGAACCAGATTCCCCAGGCAGGAGAAATTTATCAGCATTTTAAAGGAAAGCTTTATCGGATTGTGGCACTGGCAACCCACACGGAGACCGGTGAGCAGCTTGTGATCTATCAGGCACTTTATGGAGAGTTCCAGGTTTTTGCAAGACCGCTTTCCATGTTTCTGGAAAAGGTGGATGCAAAAAAATATCCTGATGCAGCGGGAAAAGACCGTTTTATGCGGATCCCGATGGCAGAAGCAGCGGCAGTGTCACGGCCTGTTGCAGCGCCGTCAGAGAACCCTGTTGAGCTCCGACCCGCTGCAATGTCGTCAGAAAACCCTGTTGAGCCCCGGCCCGCTGCAATGCCGTCAGAGAGCACTGTTGAGTCCCGGGACGTTGCAGCACCGTCTGAGAACCCTGTTGAGCCCCAGCCCGATCCCGGTCTGCTCGCTTTTTTAGATGCGGACAGCTACGAAGAAAAGCTGGAAGTATTTGCAGCGCTGGAGGGCAAAGCCGATCTTCATATGTTGAATGCCATTGCTGCTTCCCTGGATCTGGAGCTTTCGGAGGGCAGTTTGGAGGAGCAGTACGACACGCTGAAAAGCTGCCTGATGACACTGGAGCGCTATGAGTGCAATCGCCTGCGGTGAGCAAAAAAAGAAAAACGGAGAATTGGATTGAAGCAACAAACCTCAAGGAATATTGAAGTACAGAGAAAACAGGAACTGTTAAACCGGATTGCGCCGGGACTATTAACATGGTATGATAAAAGCAGACGGAGCTTACCCTGGCGGGAAGAACCGACGCCGTATCGGGTCTGGGTATCGGAGATCATGCTGCAGCAGACGCGGGTCGAGGCGGTAAAACCGTATTTTGCGCGCTTTATGGAACGACTGCCGGATATCGAAGCGCTCGCCGAAGTGGATGATGATGAATTATTAAAACTTTGGGAAGGGCTCGGCTATTACAGCAGGGCACGGAATTTAAAGGCTGCGGCACAGCAGATTGTGACAGAATACGGCGGAGAGATGCCGTCGGATTACAAAGAGCTTTTAAAGCTAAAAGGAATCGGAAGCTACACAGCTGGCGCGGTTTCTTCGATTGCCTTTAAACAGCCCAATCCCGCAGTGGACGGAAACGTGCTGCGCGTCATTGCCCGGCTTTTGGAGGATAACAGCGATATTTCCGATCAGTCGGTAAAAAAAAGAGTAGAGGATGATCTGCGTCCTGTCATGCCAAAGGATCGCCCCGGTGACTTTAATCAGGCGTTGATGGAGCTTGGCGCAACCGTCTGTCTGCCAAACGGTGCACCGAAGTGCAGCAGATGTCCGTGGCAGGAATTCTGCCTTGTAGGATTGCACGGCACCTGGCAGCAGTATCCGAAAAAGGCAGAGAAAAAGGCAAGGACGATCGAAGACAAGACGATTCTCGTGATTCGAACGAGTAAACAGGTTGTTTTGCGTAAGCGCCCGAAAAGGGGACTGCTGGCAGGACTATATGAATTTCCGGCGATGGACAAAAAGGCATCGTTGGAAGAGGTCAGGGAATGGCTGAAAAAACAGGGTGTGGAAGCTGTCCGGATAGAGAAGCTTCCGGAATCAAAACATATTTTCACCCATAAGGAGTGGCACATGAACGGCTATCAGGTTCTGGTGGATGAACTGGAGCCCATGGGTCAGGATGAATCCCTCCTTTTTGTTGAGACACAGGAAATCGAAAGAAATTACCCGATTCCGTCCGCATTTGCAGCCTACAGCGCCTATCTGAAAATTCAGACAGGTATCCAGAAGATGAAAGGAACAACACTATGAAACTGCTTTCTATTGCAATTCCCTGCTATAATTCGCAGGATTATATGGCACATTGCATCGAATCTCTGCTTCCGGGGGGAGAGGATGTTGAAATTTTGATTGTCAACGACGGTTCGAAGGATGACACCGCCAAAATCGCAGACGAATATGCGGCAAAATATCCTACGATCGTAAAGGCGATCCATAAGGAAAACGGCGGACACGGCTCTGCGGTCAACACCGGAATTGAAAATGCGACCGGAATTTATTTTAAAGTGGTAGACAGTGACGACTGGGTAAAAGAAGATGCCTATCTCGCCATTCTGGAAAAGCTGAGAGAGCTGACCGGCGGTGTGGATACACTTGATCTTCTGATCAGCAACTTTGTTTACGAAAAAGAGGGTGAACGCCGCAAAAAGGTGATGCGTTATAAACATGTCCTGCCGGAATACCGTATGTTTGGCTGGAAAGATGTCGGACGTTTCCATGTCGGTCAGTATATCCTGATGCATTCCGTTATTTACCGGACGAAGCTTTTGCGGGAATGCGGGTTAAAGCTTCCGGAGCATACGTTTTATGTGGACAATATTTATGTCTTTGAGCCTCTGCCGTATGTCCGCAACATGTACTATCTGGATGTGAATTTCTACCGCTATTTTATCGGCAGGTCAGATCAGTCCGTCAACGAAAAGGTCATGACCGGACGAATCGACCAGCAGATCAAGGTCAACCAGATCATGACAGACTACTTTGTGGAAAAGAAGAGCGAGATCATGGGCAATAAGCCCCTTGCAAAGTATATGCTAAGCTATCTGGACATCATTACGACGATCTCCTCCATCCTGCTGATCCGCATCAACACACCGGAATCTCTCGAGAAAAAGCGTGAGCTGTTAAACTACATCAGCCAAAAGGACAAGAAGGTTTACAGAAAACTGCGTTACGGTCTTTTAGGAAACTGTATGAATCTGCCTGGAAAAACCGGAAGATGGATTTCTGTGGAAGGCTACAAAATCTGCCAGAAGTTTTTTGGCTTCAACTAATCGAAAAAAATCTTGTTGTCCTTTGCAAATTGTGCTAGAATATACAATGGGTTTTTAGGGAATACGTTTACAGAAAGGATAATATGGGTGGATTTATGAAAAGACAAGACATTCATAAGGTACTGATTATTGGCTCAGGACCGATCATTATCGGACAGGCATGTGAGTTCGATTACTCCGGCACACAGGCTTGCAAGGCACTGAAAAAGCTGGGCTACGAAATCGTACTGGTAAACTCGAATCCGGCAACGATCATGACAGATCCGGACACAGCGGATATCACATATATTGAACCGCTGAATGTGGAACGTCTCGAGCAGATTATTGAAAAGGAACGCCCGGATGCACTGCTTCCGAACCTGGGCGGACAGTCCGGACTCAATCTTTGCTCCGAGCTGCAGGCAGCAGGCGTGCTGGACAAATACAATGTAAAGGTAATCGGCGTTCAGGTAGATGCAATTGAGCGCGGCGAAGATCGTATTGAGTTTAAGAATACCATGAATGCGCTTGGTGTTGAGATGGCAAGAAGCGACGTCGCCTACTCCGTAGACGAGGCACTTGCGATTGCGGACAAGCTGGGATATCCGGTTGTTCTGCGTCCTGCATACACCATGGGCGGCGCCGGCGGCGGTCTTGTTTATAATAAAGAAGAATTAAAGACAGTCTGCGCAAGAGGTCTGCAGGCGAGCCTCGTGGGTCAGGTTCTGGTAGAAGAGTCCATTCTTGGATGGGAAGAGCTGGAGCTGGAAGTTGTCCGCGATGCAAAAGGAAATATGATTACCGTATGCTTTATTGAAAACATCGATCCCGTTGGCGTGCATACCGGTGATTCCTTCTGTTCCGCTCCAATGCTGACGATTTCCGAGGAGGTACAGAAGAAGCTGCAGGATCAGGCATATCGTATCGTAGACGCAATTGAGGTGATCGGCGGTACGAATGTACAGTTTGCACATGATCCGATTTCCGGTCGTGTTGTTGTTATTGAAATCAACCCCAGAACTTCCAGATCTTCTGCACTTGCAAGTAAGGCAACCGGTTTCCCGATCGCTCTTGTTTCTGCAATGCTGGCAAGCGGTCTGACTCTGGATGAAATTCCTTGCGGTAAATATGGCACACTGGATAAATACGTTCCGGACGGCGATTATATCGTTCTGAAATTCGCGCGCTGGGCATTTGAAAAGTTCAAGGGCGTAGAGGATAAGCTCGGAACTCAGATGAGAGCAGTCGGCGAAGTCATGAGCATCGGCAAGACTTATAAGGAAGCATTCCAGAAAGCAATCCGTTCTCTGGAAAAGAGCCGTTATGGTCTTGGTCATGTAAAGGATTTTGATCAGAAGTCCAAAAAGGAGCTTCTGACCATGCTTGCAACTCCCAGCAGCGAGCGCTATTTCATCATGTATGAAGCGCTGCGTAAGGGTGCATCTGTAGAAGAAATCAACAAACTGACCAAAGTTAAGGATTACTTTATCGAGCAGATGAAGGAGCTGGTTGAGGAAGAAGAGAAGCTCGTTGCTGCTTATCACGGACAGGTTCCTGCAGATGCTGATTTGAAACAGGCGAAACTGGATGGCTTCTCTGATAAATATTTAAGCCAGATCCTGGGTGTATCCGAGGAAGCAATTCGGACACGCAGAACAGAGCTTGGCGTTGTGGAAGGCTGGGAAGGTGTTCATGTAAGTGGTACTGAGGATTCCGCATACTATTACTCCAGCTATCATATCAAGGACGAAAGCCCGGTAGACAACAGCAAACAGAAGGTAATGATCCTCGGCGGCGGTCCTAACAGAATCGGTCAGGGTATCGAATTCGATTACTGCTGCGTACATGCTGCAAAAGCACTGCGTAAGCTCGGATTCTCCACGATCATTGTAAACTGTAACCCTGAGACGGTATCCACAGACTACGACACTTCCGACAAGCTGTATTTCGAGCCTCTGACTCTAGAAGATGTCCTTGCAATTTATGAAAAAGAACAGCCGGTTGGCGTTATCGCACAGTTCGGTGGACAGACTCCGCTGAATCTGGCAGCAGACCTGAAGAAATACGGTGTCAATATTCTCGGAACCACTCCGGAAGCCATCGACCTTGCAGAAGACCGTGACCAGTTCCGTGAAATGATGGAGAAGCTGGAGATTCCGATGCCGGAAGCAGGCATGGCTGTCAATGTGGAAGAAGCATTGGAAACTGCTCACAGAATCGGCTATCCGGTTATGGTACGTCCTTCCTACGTCCTTGGTGGACGCGGCATGGAGGTCGTTTATGACGATGAAGCGCTGACCTTCTACATGCAGCAGGCAGTGGGTGTAACACCGGACAGACCGATCCTGATTGACCGATTCCTGCATCATGCAACCGAGTGTGAAGCGGACGCAATCAGCGATGGCGAGCATGTATTCGTTCCTTCTGTTATGGAGCATATCGAGCTGGCTGGTATTCACTCCGGTGACTCTGCTTGTATCATTCCCCCGAGAGGACTGACAGAAGAGCAGATCGAAACTCTGAAAGACTACACCAGAAAGATCGCAAAGGAGCTGCATGTTGTTGGCCTGATGAATATGCAGTATGCGATTGAGGACGGCAAGGTATTTGTCATCGAGGCAAATCCCCGTGCATCCAGAACCGTTCCGCTTGTATCCAAGGTCTGCGGCATCAACATGGTTCAGATTGCAACGGATATCGTTACCCTGCCTTATACCGGACGCAAGAGCCCGGTGCCGGAGCTGAAAGAAAAGAAATTCGCTCACTACGGTGTAAAAGAAGCGGTATTCCCCTTCAATATGTTCCCGGAGGTTGACCCGGTACTCGGACCTGAAATGCGTTCCACCGGTGAGGTTCTTGGACTGTCTACAGACTTTGGTGATGCATTCTTCAAGGCAGAAGAAGCGACAAAGACCAAGCTGCCCACTTCCGGCTGCGTGCTGATTTCTGTTAATGACAGAGATAAGGCAGAGGTAGTTGACGTTGCAAGAGGCTTCTATCAGCTTGGCTTTGAAATTATGGCAACCGGCAGAACCTGTGACCTGATCGAACAGGCCGGTATTCCTGCCCTGAAGGTATGCAAGCTCAACGAGGGACGTCCGAACATCCTGGATAAGATCACGAATGACCAGATCCAGCTGATTGTTAATACTCCCCGCGGCAAGAAGGGTACAACCGACGACAGCTACATTCGTAAGGCTGCCATTAAGAACCGTATTCCGTATATTACAACCATGGCTGCTGCAAAGGCAACTGTAGAAGGCATCCGTTCCGCAAAACGTGACGGCAAGCTTCCGGTGCAGTCTCTGCAGGAGTTCCATGCAAGCATTATCGATAAATAAAATATCAGATAGCGATAACAAAAACAGCTGCCGTGTTTGTACGGCGGCTGTTTTTGATACGGTGCGCCCGGCAGCATACATCGCGAATGGAAAATGAGGCTTCTTATAGAACTAAAAAAGAATGTGCCTTGGCACATTCTCGCGCCAAGGCGCGGTTGCTTTAGCAACCATCTACCCTTGCGCCGAGTGCGCATCCTCGCGGAGCGTTTATTATCGTATGAAAACGAAGTTTTCTATACGATAATGAGAAAAAAGGACATGCAGCTCATCCGGAGATGAAAAGCATGTCCTTCTTTTTATTCAAAGAAATTTATTTCAAAGAAATTTCTTTCTTTGCGCCCTGTTTTGCAACTGCGTTCATCTTAGCTTCGATAGCAGCCTGGTCGCCAAGGTAATGATGACCGGTTACGTTGAAGTTATCGTCAAACTCGTAAACAAGCGGAACGCCGGTAGGGATGTTCAGCTCTGTGATTTCATTCTCAGAGATGTTGTCCAGATATTTAACCAGAGCACGCAGAGAGTTGCCGTGAGCTGCGATCAGAACCTGCTTGCCAGCCAGCATGTCCTTCTTGATGTTCTCTTCATAGAAAGGAATTACTCTTGCGATGGTGTCCTTTAAGCTCTCTGTCAGAGGCAGCTCCTTCGGATCTACGTTCTTGTAAGGAGCCTGCAGAGCAGGATTACGCTCGTCGGTAGGCTCAAGAGCGGGGGGCTGAACGTCGAAAGAACGACGCCATACCTTAACCTGAGCTTCGCCGTATTTTTCAGCAGTTTCGGATTTGTTGAGACCCTGCAGAGCACCGTAATGACGCTCGTTTAATTTCCAGGTTTTGATAACAGGAATCCATTCTTCATTTAACTCCTGCAGAACATGGTTAGCGGTGTGGATTGCACGCTGCAGATAAGAAGTATAGCAAACATCAAAGGAGAAGCCTGCTTCCTTTAACAGAACGCCGCCCTGTGCAGCCTCCTTGTGTCCGGTTTCGGACAGATCTACGTCAGTCCAGCCGGTGAACAGGTTTTTCTGATTCCATACGCTTTCGCCATGGCGGATCATAACTAACTGATAACCCATAGTGATTGTTCCTCCTGATTGTGATTTAAGGCATTTAAGCCTGCTTGATTCCAAACAAGCATACACGATTTGAACGGAAAAATCAAGACTTTAGCTTGCCTTTTTAGACAGGATATGGTAATATCCTAACAGTTTGGTCATAGGGTTTGTCTGATACAGGGCTATAGATTTTGCAGTTTCTGAGATTAAAACTGCAGGGTTTATAGCTCTTTTTTATCGTATAGGAAACTTCGTTTCCATACGATAAAAATGCTCCGCGAGGATGCGCACTCGGCGCAAGGATAGATGGTTGCCGAGGCAACCGCGCCTCGGCGCGAGAATGTGCCAAGGCACAATCTTTTTTATTCATGACAATAGAATGCTCGCAGAGCGTGCATTCTATTGTTGCCGTAGAGGAAAGGAAGGAGTCAAAATGGATCAGAATTTTATGAAAGAAAAGAAGGTGCTGCCGCTGGTATTGTCAATGTCTTTGCCGATGATGCTGTCGATGCTGATAAATTCGCTTTATAACATTATTGACAGTATGTTTGTGGCAAGGGTCGGAGAGAAGGCGCTGACGGCAATTTCTCTTGTCTATCCGCTGCAGACACTGGTCACGAGCATCAGCGTAGGCTTTGGGGTCGGAATCAGTGCAGCAGTCGCATTTTTCCTGGGAATGGGAGAACATAAAAAAGCGGATCAGAGCGCCTCTGAGGGGTTGTTTTTGAGCATTGTGCACGGTGTACTGATGTCGGTGCTTTTGACAGCAATTCTTCCGTCTTTTCTGAGACTTTTTACGACAGACGAAGAAATCTATCAGATGGGTATTACCTATGGAACCTGGGTACTGAGCTTTTCCCTTGTGATCTCCGTCTATATTGCTTATGAAAAAATTTATCAGTCACTGGGAAATATGATCGTTCCGACCTTATGTCTGGCAGCGGGCTGTCTGACGAATATTGTGTTGGATCCGATCCTCATTTTTGGAATTGGTCCCATTCCGCGGATGGAAGTAAAGGGTGCTGCGATCGCTACCGTGATCGGACAGATCGTGCCGCTTGTCATGTATCTTGTATGGCATAGGAAAAAAGGGCTGGGCGTCTCCATCCATATAAAAGATATGAAGCCGGATCCTGCGATCTGTGGCAGGCTCTATGCGGTTGGAATCCCGTCTTCCCTGACTCTGGGCATGCCGTCCCTTTTGATTACTTTGCTGAACAAAATCGCAGGCGCGTTTTCTTCGGTTTATGTGTTGGTACTGGGTGTTTATTTCAAGCTGCAGACCTTCCTTTATCTGCCTGCCAGCGGTATTGTGCAGGGCATGCGTCCGATATTGAGCTTTAATTACGGGGCAGGAGAAAAAAAGCGGATGAAGCAGATTTTGTCCGTGTGTACCGGACTGATCTTTGGAATCCTGATGGTCGGTACGGCGCTGTTTTTGCTGCTTCCGGAACCGATCATGGGTATGTTTTCCAAGGACAGTGTAACGATCCGGGAAGGGGCGGCTGCACTTCGGATCATCAGCCTCGGCTTTGTGGTTTCCGGAATCAGCGTTGTGGCTTCCGGTGCACTGGAGGCCCTTGGGGAGGGAATCCCATCCTTTATCATTTCCTTGCTGCGCTATCTGGTGCTTATCGTTCCGGTTGCTTCCATTGGAAGCAGGATATTCGGTATTACAGGTGTCTGGGGTGCGTTCCCGGTGGCAGAAGTGCTGACTGCAGCTGTCTCAGCCGGAATTTTTACAGCAAGATACCGGGCGTGTTTGAAGAGGCTGTGAAATCTTTTACATACCTGACCTCCTGAAATGAAAGAAACTATACAGGATTACTGTAAAAAACCATAAAAATCCGTGAAATAGCTAAAAATTTCAATAACTAATCAAAAAATATTCTATTTTTAATAAATCCTCTTGTGATTATAATAGGTTTATCAGCTGAGAACGAAAGAAATTTAGCAAAACAACCAAATGGGAGGAAAAAATGAAAAGAAAAGCATTAGCAACAATGATGGCAGCAGCTATGGTATTATCCATGGTTGGCTGCGGCGGAGCCAAAACAGATTCTACAGCATCTACAACCACAACAGAAAAAACAGAAGCAGCGGCAACAGAAGCTGCAGATTCTGCTGCATCAGCAGATGCAACTGTAGAAAATAAAGACAAGCCTCTGTGCTGGTTTAACCGTCAGCCCTCCAGCAGTGCTACCGGCGAGCTGGACAAAGAAGCTCTGAACTTCAACGGCAATACTTACTATGTAGGTTTTGATGCTAATCAGGGTGCTGAACTGCAGGGACAGATGGTTCTGGATTACATCAAAAAGAATGCAGAAACCATTGATAGAAATGGTGATGGCGTGATCGGATATGTTCTGGCAATCGGTGATATCGGACACAACGATTCTATCGCTCGTACCCGTGGTGTTCGTTCTACACTGGGAACCGGCGTAGAAGCAGACGGCACAGTAGATTCCACACCGGCTGGAACAAACGTAGATGGAAAAGCAAAGGTTGTACAGGATGCAACTCTGGAAGTAGATGGAAAAACATATACGATCCGTGAGCTGGCTTCTCAGGAAATGAAGAACTCAGCAGGTGCAACATGGGATGCTGCAACAGCTGGTAATGCGATCGGAATCTGGACAGCTTCCTTCGGCGATCAGATTGATGTTGTTGTTTCCAATAACGATGGTATGGGAATGTCCATGTTCAACGCATGGGCAAAAGACAACAAGGTTCCTACCTTCGGTTACGATGCAAACAGCGATGCTGTAGCAGCGATCGGTGAAGGCTACGGCGGAACAATTTCTCAGCATGCAGACGTGCAGGCTTACCTGACACTGAGAGTCCTGCGTAACGCACTGGACGGTGTAGATATTGATACCGGTATCGGTACAGCAGATGATGCCGGAAACTGCCTGGTAGAAGGTGAAGACTACAGATACAGCGAAGAAGATAGATCCTACTATGCGTTAAATATTGCTGTAACAGCTGAAAACTACAACGATTTCACAGATTCGACAAGAGTTTATGACAAGGTTGCCAACCAGCTGGATGAAAGCAAGAGCCCGTCTAAAAAAGTATGGCTGAACATCTACAACGCATCGGATAACTTCCTGAGCTCTACCTATCAGCCGCTGCTGGAGAAGTATGATGATCTGCTGAACCTGAAAGTAGATTACATCGGTGGAGATGGACAGACAGAATCCAATATCACAAACCGTCTTGGAAACCCGAGCGAGTATGATGCTTTCGCAATTAACATGGTTAAGACCGATAATGCAGCAGCATACACATCTCTTCTTTCCAAATAATTAGAGATCGAAAAAGCGTAAATGGATGAATTTATAGAGGGGTGTCAGCAATGATGCCCTTCTTTACTAAGAAAAGGAAGCACAGCTATGACAGAAGATAAGAACAAATATATCTTATCGATTAACGGCATGAGCAAATCATTCGGTAGAAATAAGGTTCTGAAGCATATTAGCATGAATGTCAAACCTGGAACCATTATGGGACTGATGGGTGAAAACGGCGCCGGGAAATCGACAATGATGAAATGTCTCTTTGGAACCTATCAGAAAGATGAAGGAACCATCGTACTGGATGGAAAAGAAGTGAACTTTTCCGGACCAAAGGATGCACTGGAAAACGGGGTGGCAATGGTACACCAGGAGTTGAACCAGTGTCTTGAAAGAAGTGTTGTAGATAACATGTTCCTTGGAAGATACCCAAAGAATTCCCTTGGGGTTGTCGACGAAGGAAGAATGAAAAAAGAAACCTCAGATCTGTTCAGAAAACTGGGAATTACAGTGGATCTGACCCAACCAATGAAAAAAATGTCTGTATCTCAGAGGCAGATGTGTGAGATCGCAAAAGCGATTTCCTATCATTCCAAAGTTATCGTACTGGATGAGCCTACCTCATCTCTGACTGCACCGGAGGTTGAAAAACTCTTTAAGATGATGCGTCAGTTGAAGGCTCAGGGAATTTCTCTGATTTACATTTCACATAAAATGGATGAAATATTTGAAATCTGTGATGAAATATCGGTGCTGCGGGACGGAAGCCTGGTTATGACCAAGGCGAGCACAGAAACAGATATGAATGAACTGATCGCCGCCATGGTTGGTCGTTCTCTGGATAACAGATTTCCACCTGTAGACAATACACCGGGAGAAACCATTCTCTCCGTACAAAATATATCAACAAAATATGCACCAAAACTGCAGAACATTTCTTTTGATATCAGAAAAGGAGAAATCTTTGGATTTTATGGTCTGGTTGGTGCCGGTCGTACCGAGCTTCTGGAGACGATCTTCGGAATTCGTACAAGAGCAGAAGGAACGGTCGTGTATGACGGAAAACTGATGAACTTCTCCTCTCCGAAGGATGCTATGGATCATGGATTTGCACTGATCACAGAGGAAAGAAAAGCCAATGGTCTGTTCTTAAAGGGTGATATCACATTCAATACTACCATTGCAAATATGAATCATTATAAAAGCGGGATCGCATTATCCAATGATAAGATGGTACGTGCAACAGCCGATGAGATCAAGGTCATGCATACAAAATGTATGGGACCGGATGATATGATCTCCAACCTTTCCGGCGGTAACCAGCAGAAGGCCATCTTCGGTAAGTGGCTGGAGCGTTCTCCAAGCGTATTCATGATGGATGATCCGACACGAGGAATCGACGTTGGAGCAAAATATGAAATCTATGAACTGATCATCAATATGGCAAAACAGGGAAAAACGATCATCGTTGTTTCTTCCGAAATGCCGGAAATTCTTGGTATTACCAACCGGATCGGTGTTATGTCCAACGGACGCCTGGCTGGAATTGTAAATACAAAAGAAACAAACCAGGAAGAATTACTGAGACTCAGTGCGAAATATCTGTAACAGGAGGAAAAGTGGAAATGGCAGAAAACAGCGTTATTATTTCGGCTGAAGAAGAAGCAAAGCTTTTGAAGCCCATCGATGAATATGTAGAAAAGATCCAGAAAAAAATTGACGCATTACGCGTAGACGGATCGGACAAGGTGAATGATCTGAAAAACCAGATCGCTATCGCAAAGGAAAATAAGAACTTATCCAAAGCACAGAGAGATAAGATCATTGAAAACAGCAAAAAAGAGCTGGAAAATGCGAAAAAGGTAGAAGCAGACAACAAGGAAGAAATTAAAAAGCTGATCGCAGAGGCAGAGGATTATCTGGCGAAGCATTACAAGAAGGATTACTACGATGTAGTAAACAATAGCTGTAAGGCTGCAAAGGCAGAAGAAAACAGCAGATATGAGAAGGTCAAAGCAGATTTAAAGAGCGAGCATCAGAAAAAGATCGCTTCTCTGAAGGATGCAGAGGAGATCAGGGCTGAAAAATATGTGTTGAAAAACAAATTGTTTGATGCACAGATGGCTCACGAATCCAGAATGCAGGAGATCAAAGACAGAAGACATGAAGCATTCATGCATAAATATCATCTGATCGATCTGCTGAGAACCTCCAAGTTCACATTCCCTCAGCAGAGAGCACAGAAACTGGAAAATTACAGATATTCCTTCAATTTATCCCAGTTTTTGTACAAAAATGGCCTGTACATCGTAATCATCCTGATTTTTATTGCATTGTGTATCATCACACCGATTGTTAAAAATACACAGCTGCTGACCGTTACCAACATCCTGAACATTTTGCAGCAGGCATCCCCGCGTATGTTCCTTGCACTTGGTGTTGCCGGCCTGATCCTGTTGACAGGTACGGACCTTTCGGTAGGACGTATGGTTGGTCTGGGTATGGTTACAGCAACCATTATCATGCATAATGGAATCAATACAGGTGCCGTATTCGGGCATATATTTGACTTCTCTGCACTGGCTCCTACTGCGAAAGCATTGCTTGCATTGTTAATGTGTGTGATCTTTACAACGGTATTTTCCATGATTGCCGGCTTCTTCATGGCAAGATTCAAAATGCATCCGTTTATTTCTACAATGGCGAATATGCTGATCATTTTTGGTCTGGTAACCTATGCTACCAAGGGTGTATCCTTCGGTGCCATCGATTTTGCGATCCCTAACACCTTCATTCCGCAGATCGGCAAATTCCCGACGATCATCCTGTGGGCAGTTGCAGCAGTTATCATTGTATGGTTTATCTGGAATAAAACAACATTTGGTAAAAACCTGTATGCGGTAGGCGGAAATCCGGAAGCAGCAGCAGTATCTGGTATTTCTGTATTCAAAGTAACGATGGGAGCATTTATCCTGGCAGGTATCCTGTATGGCTTCGGCTCCTGGCTGGAATGTAACCGTATGGTTGGTTCCGGCAGTGCAGCTTATGGACAGGGATGGGATATGGATGCCATCGCAGCCTGCGTAGTTGGCGGTGTTTCCTTTACCGGTGGTATCGGTAAGATTTCCGGAGTTGTAACGGGTGTATTGATCTTTACCTCTCTGACCTACTCTCTGACGATTCTGGGTATTGATACAAACCTTCAGTTTATCTTTGAAGGTATCATTATCCTGGCAGCCGTAACCCTTGACTGTCTGAAATATGTACAGAAAAAATAAGGATATCAACGTTGGAGGCTTTTGATTCCGACAATGTTTATATAGGAAAATAGGAAAGCAGGACCGCCCGGCCGTCCGATGGATGGCGAGGGCGGTCTTTTGTCGTATAGGAAACTTCGTTTCTATACGATAAAAACGCTCCGCGAGGATGTGCCAAGGCACATTCTTATTTGCTCTTTTGGTAAATTTTTTATATATTCCTTCAGAAGAAAACAAATTCTGCTATAATAAGAAAGGGATAAAAAGAAGGGATAAAAAGAAGGGGATAAGCATGGAACAATATAAAGTGATTCTCGTCGATGATGAGGTGGAGGTCATCGATATCATGAAACAGAAGATCCGCTGGAATGATCTGGGCTTTGATGTGGTAGGCAGTGCTACCAATGGCGTGAAGGCCCTGGAACTGGTGGAAAAGCTTCAGCCGGACGTGGTGCTGACGGATATTAAGATGCCTTACATGGATGGACTGGAGCTGGCCAGAAAGCTGAACCAGGACTATCCGAATATTTACATTATGCTTTGTACAGGCTTTGACGAATTTGAATATGCAAAAGAAGCGGTTCATCTGGAAATCAAAGAATATATGCTGAAACCCATCAGCGCCACGGAGCTGTCAGACAGTCTGGTGAAACTGAAAAATATCCTGGACAAGGAACGGGAAGAAAAATTAAATGTAAAAAAACTGGAGGATTATTTTCAGGAAGTGCTGCCAAAGCTGCAGTCCAATTTCTTTATTTCCCTGATCGAGGGAAGAGTTGGTGAAGAGGACTATGAACGATTTCTTCAGAACTATCGGGTGGATATGAAGGGACCTTTGTTTTGCTGCATTATCTTTCATACTTCGGAAAATGATGTGCCGGATGGCATGAATCCCTTATTGTTATCCATGTCCGTGGAACGAGAAGTGAAACAGCGGCTGACAGAGAACTGTAATTGTCAGGAATTTATCTATATGGGCAACACAATTTTGATCATGGAGCTTCATTCAGAAGAGGAGATGGCCCAATTGACGGATAGCTGTGACCGATTCTGTCGCTGGGCATGGAGAATTATGGGGGCGGCGGTTACTGCAGGAATCGGAACCGTATGCAATAGTCTGCATGATATCAGCATCTCTTACGAGGGAGCCAGAGAGGCGGTGTCCTACCGTGTCTTATATGGAACCAAACGAGCGATCAATATTGCAGAGATAGTTCCGAAAGAGTCTAAAAAGACGGTTCCCTTGGAAGAAACAAGAATGCAGGATCTGTTCCGTGCCATTCACGTGGGAGATCAGGAGGAGATCCGGAAAGAAGCGATTAAGGAGATAGAAAAACTTCATAAGAATGCAGATACCATCAGTCAGTATAATCTGGCTACCATGGAGATTGTCAGCGGATTTTTCAAGTTTTGTGCCAATAATTCTATGGATTTTAATGATATCTCCGGAAATGTACAAAACCTTTACGAAAGAGTCACCCAGTTAGACGAAACCTCCATGACAAACTGGATCATCAATATGTCTGCAGCCATCAGCGAAAAACTGAAAAGTACCAGAAACAGTACCTCCAGACGTATGATCACTGACGCACAGAATATTGTAAAGCAAAGATATATGGAGCCTGACCTTTCACTGGATGAGGTGTGTGCAGATCTTGGGGTATCCAATTCCTACTTCTCTTCTATTTTTAAGAAGGAAACAGGGCAGCCCTTTGTCACTTATCTTACGGATTACCGAATGGACAGAGCAGAAGAACTGGTACTCAACACCGATGAAAAAAGCTATAAGATAGCAGAAAAAGTAGGATATCAGGATGCAAATTACTTCAGTTATGTGTTTAAAAAGAAATTCGGCGTTTCCCCATCCAAATACAGAGCCTCCGGGAAAAAAGAAAACGAAAAGTAGAAAAAGTACCGTATTTAACATACAGACGATCATTTTGTCTGTCCTTATGGCAATCTCATTGGTCACGATCATTGTCATGGGACTGTTGCTGTACCATCGCTTCAAGCTGGCATTGGAAAAAACAGCAGTGGACAACGCGGAAGCAACCGTGGAGGGAACTGTAGACCGGTTAAATGCAGATCTGCTGGATATTCGCCAGATCTTCAATGGAGCAAACTATAACGTGGTTCAGCAGTTTGATATATCCAGCCGGGAATTTGTGGAGCAATTCAGTCTTCTTTATGAGACCAACTCCGATAAGGTTCAGAGTGTGGCATTGTATGACCATGAAGGAAAACTGATCGCATCGGAGCCGGTGGCGTTAGAAAAGAAAAATGTGCAGGTGCAGACTCAGGAGTGGTATGAAAATGCAGAAAATGCAATTGAAAATGTACATTTTTCCACACCCCATATCCAGGAATTGTTTGAAGACGGAGCCTATCGGTACCAGTGGGTGGTTTCTCTGAGCAGCTATGTGGATGTCAATAAAGGAGAAATACCGGAAACCGGCGTTCTTTTACTGGATATGAAATATTCTGTGATCCGGGATGTCATGAAACAGATCAACGATTCTTCCGATGGGATCTATTATTATCTGAGCAGCCAGAGTGGAGAGATGCTCTATCATCCCCGGGGAACGGAATTAAACCGCGGATTGTTTAAAGAAAACAGTCTGGAAGCTACGAAATATGAGGATGGAACCTACGAGATCCGTGCCGATGGTCAGAACGAGACCGTGATTGTCAGAAGCGTAGCTTATACCGGCTGGAAGATGATCGGTGTTGTGCCCAAGAGTGTGCAGGAGTCAAACTTTAAAAATTTCCGTTACTATGTATTTGCCACTATTTTAGTCCTGCTGGTCATGCTTTTGGAGGGAAACCAGCTGGTATCCCGGAAGATATCCAAACCGATCCGGGAGCTGGATGCTTCTGTTAAGACCTATGAAGCAGGAGGAAAGCCGGATATTTATATTGGAGGCTCCTCTGAGATCCGTCATCTGGGACATTCGGTACAGAAGTCTTATGAGCAGATCGAAGAACTGATGGATGAGATCATCCGACAGCAAAATGAACGGAGAAAAAGTGAACTGGATGCCCTGCAAAGCCAGATCAATCCTCATTTTCTGTATAACACACTGGAATCCATCACCTGGATGGTGGAAGCCCAGGAAAATGAAGGAGCAGTCCGTATGATCTCTGAACTGGCAAAACTGCTTCGTGTCAGCCTGTCCAGGGGAAAGACCATTATCTCTATCAAAGACGAGCTGCAGCACAGCAGAAGCTACATGAATATCCAGCTGGCACGGTACAAAGAACGATTTAAAACAGAATTCCGGATCGAGAAAGAGATCGAAAACTACTGCATCGTAAAGCTGGTGATCCAGCCCATTCTGGAAAATGCCATTTATTATGGTGTTGGAAATATGGATGAGGATGAGGACGGCAGGATTATCGTCAGTGGAGAAAAGAAAGAGGAGGACATCCTGATCACCATTGAAGACAACGGTATGGGTATGCCGGAAGAGGTTCTGGAAAAAATCCTGACGGACAACAGCAAAGTTCCGAAGCACGGCTCCGGCGTTGGGGTGATCAATGTGCATTCCAGAATCCGGCTGATGTTTGGAGAAAAATATGGTCTGTCTATAGAAAGTGAACCGGATGAAGGAACAAGGGTCACGATCCGTATTCCTGCAATTCCATATACACCGGAAAATGCAGAAAGACTGGAATCACAAAAATATATCCAGAGGAGATCGGCAGATGAAAAAGAATCGGATTAAATTTCTTATAATTGAGCTTTTTTTGCTGATGCTGGCGGTCTTCTTTGTATGGAAGATTTTTGATCAGAACGTTACAGAGACCAGGATTGCCGTAATCCTTCCGGAGTCCGGTGATAAGCGCTGGGATGCCCTGATCAAGGGGATGAAACAGTTTGCAGCAGAGAACAATGTCCACATGATCATCTGTAACACCGATGAGATCGACGGACCGGAGGCGGAAAGAGAATTTATCAAAGAACAGAAGGACAATGATATCGATGGCTTTATCCTGTATCCCGCACCCGGACGCGAGACCGAAAATATGCTGAAAAAAGAGTGCGGAAATAAACCCTATTTGCTGATGGCAGACAGCCTGGCGGTAAAAGAGGGAGAAGCTGCCAGTCCTGCGATCCAGCCGGATTATCGGGAGATCGGAAGAAGTCTGGGAGAACAGCTGAGAACGAAAGAGCGAAAGATTGGAATTATTGCCGACTGGAAGATGTCTGAGGCGGTACAGTCAGAGATCAGCGGATTGAATGAGGCACTGGAAGGCAGCGGCAGTGAGATCTACTGGTGTATCTATCGGAGAAAAGAACAGAACATCGTGGAACGGATAGGGGCAGAAAAAAGGGCAGATACCCTTGTGGTGTTGGATGCCGGAGTTCTGGAAGAGCTTGGAGAACAGGCAGAAAATGGAAAATACATGGGCGCAGAGCTTTATGGTGTGGGCTACAGTCTGAGGACGATCGCACTTTTGGATCAGGGAAATATCCAGGGACTTATTGTGCCGGATGGATATGAAATCGGTTATAGAAGTGTGGAAGAAATGGTCAGAAAGATAGAGCATAAGTTCTATAAAATGCAGGGATATACAACAGAATATAAGGTGTTTCAGAAAGATAGTTTTTCTATGGACGATGATTTAGAAAGGTTTTTATATTCCTATGAATAAAAAGAAAAGAAGAATGGCAATAGTATTATCTGCTATAATAGGGAGTTTGGTCCTTGCGCTGTCCGGGTGTTCCGATCAGTCAGGCCAGACAGAGAAAACTCTGCGTGTGGGAGTAATCACCTACAGTCAGGATGACCCCTTTATCAACGCACTGACGGATGAATTGAAGGCGCATCTGAAAACCATGGAAAGCGAAGAACGGCGGATCATCGTATCGATAAAAAGCGGAAATGACGATCAGCAGGAACAGAACGAAAAGGTAGAGGAAATGATTGATGCGGGCTGTGATGTGCTCTGCGTCAATCTTGTAGACCGGACAGCACCGTACCGGATCATCCGGATGGCAAGAAACGAAAATATTCCGGTGATCTTCTTTAACAGGGAGCCGGTAAAGGAAGATCTGATGCAGTGGGATAAGCTGTATTATGTGGGCTGTGATGCGGAACAGTCCGGGATCATGCAGGGAGAGATCGCAGCAGAATATATCAACAGCCATCCGGAAGTGGACAAAAATGAGGATGGAAAGATCCAGTATGTACTTCTGGAAGGGGAAGCAGGACATCAGGATGCCATCAGCAGAACAGAGTATTCGGTAAAAACACTGATGAAAAACGATGTTTCACTGGAAAAATTAAGCTATCAGTTTGCGGACTGGAACCGGGGGCAGGCGGAGAATCGTATGAACCGCCTGATCAGCCAATATGGAACAGAGATCGAACTGGTCCTATCCAATAACGATGAGATGGCACTGGGGGCTGTGGAAGCCTACCGGAAAGTAGGCTATATCCGCAAAGACTGGCCGGTGATCTTTGGGATCGATGGCCTGGAAGACGCGCTGGAGGCCGTAAAGGCCGGAGAAATGCAGGGCAGCATTTACAATGACAGAGTGGACCAGGCAAAGGAAATGGCAAAAATGGCAGTGACGCTGTTTGAGGGAAAGGACCTCGACCAGGAATGTCTGAAAGATGGACGGTACTATTTTTCGGAATACAAGAAGGTGGACGGCAGCAATATAGAGGAATATTTAAACGCAGAAGAGGAAGAAGCAGATGAAAAAAACATGGAGCCATGATTTTTACCGGGAGACAGATCCGGCAAAACGGCAGCAGATCTTAAAAGCGCATGCAGGAGAGGAAGAAGCCTGGGCGGAAGAATACAGAAACCGGCTCTGGACAGCCCGATACGGAAAATACAGACTACAGAAGGATGAATTCGTCAAATGCCTGATGGAACTGAAATACCTGGCGGAAGGAAGCACTCTGGACCTTGGGGGAGACAGAAGAATGATGGGAGCTCGGATTCTTTCTGCATTATGCCTGGCAGAAGCGATGCAGTCAGAGGAGTGTTATCAACAGATCCTTCTGGAGGAATTGTATAATGTATTTCTGAAGTTCATTCAGGTCAGCCGAGGGGGCAGAGGCTTCACCTCCCTGGTATTTGGCATGGGACAATTATCAGAAGAAGGAATTGAAAAAAAAATCGCCGAACAGATCAGCGCAATTGCCTTTCAGGCGCCCCGCCTGCTGCGCATGGAAAAAGAATTTTCGCTGCTGCAGGAAGCCGCCCTTCTGGCATATCGCCAGGAGTATCCGAATAGGGAGCATTTTTTGAATAAATGATGGTTTCGTAGAAAGCGACGAAATAAAAATTGGCGACGACAGAGATACGAAATATATCTGGAAAGAAAATCAATAAGAGAAAACGGAGAAAACGATGGTTACGGGAGAATTAAAAAACAAAATTGATGGATTATGGGATATTTTTGCAGCGGGCGGACTGGTAAATCCGCTGGAAGTTATTGAACAGATTACTTATCTGATGTTTATCCATGATTTGGATGACATGGATAATAAGAGAGCAAAAGAAAGTGCGATGTTGGAACTTCCCTATAAAAGCATTTTTGTGGATGAAGTAAAAATGGGGGACAGAACAATTGATGGTACACAATTAAAATGGTCTGTATTCCGTGATTTTCCTGCTGACAGAATGTATATCGTGATGCAGGAATGGGTATTCCCTTTTATTAAAACATTGCATGACGATAAAAACAGTGCATATTCAAAATATATGGAGGATGCGATTTTTAAGCTTCCGACACCGCTTGTGCTTTCAAAAGTAGTAGATTGCCTGGATGTCATTTATGAGTTGATGAACGAAAAGCAAGCAGTAGATATCCGTGGAGATGTTTATGAATATTTGCTTTCAAAGATTGCACAGTCAGGGTTAAATGGACAGTTTAGAACTCCGAGACATATTATTCGGATGATGGTGGAATTGATGAATCCGTCTGCTGATGAGATTATCTGTGATCCTGCCTGCGGTACTTCAGGATTTTTAATTGTGACAGCAGATTATTTGAAAAAGGAAAAAAAGAGCGAGATTCTTTTTGATAAACAAAAGAAAGATCATTATATGAATCATATGTTCCACGGCTACGATATGGATCGTACTATGCTGCGAATCGGCGCGATGAACATGATGACACACGGGATTGACAATCCGGATATTGAATATCGGGACAGTCTGTCAGATCAGAATTCGGATAAGGATAAATATACGCTGGTTTTGGCAAATCCGCCTTTTAAGGGAAGCCTGGATGCAGAATCGGTGTCCGGCGATTTGCTGAAAGTATGTAAAACGAAAAAAACAGAATTGCTGTTTCTGGCATTGTTCCTCAGAATATTGAAAATTGGCGGCAGATGTGCCTGTATCGTCCCGGATGGCGTGCTTTTCGGCTCTTCTACAGCGCATAAGGCGATCCGAAAAGAAATCGTAGAAAATCAGAGACTGGAAGCTGTTATTTCCATGCCGTCCGGCGTATTTAAACCGTATGCCGGTGTGTCGACCGCGATTCTGATTTTTACGAAAACAGAACACGGCGGAACGGATGACGTATGGTTTTATGACATGACAGCAGACGGACTCAGTCTGGATGATAAGCGGACACCTGTTGCAGAAAATGATATTCCGGATATCATTGAGCGTTTCAAACATCTTGGAAATGAAAAAGAACGGAAGCGGACAGAAAAATCTTTCTTGGTTCCGAAACAGGAGATTGTAGACAACGAATACGATCTCAGCATCAATAAGTATAAAGAAGTTGAATATGTTGCAGTGGAATATCCGCCGACATCAGAGATCATGGCAAACATCCGGGAGCTGGAAATTGAAATCGGCAACGAGATGGATGAACTGGAACGACTGTTGGGATTGTAAGGCAGATAAAAATGCAGAACGAAAAATGTGGAAGAAAGAACCCGGATCAATTCGGGTTTGTGGGGATAAATGATGAGAGTAAAGTTAGCCGATGTTTGTGAGAGAGGTTCGTCAAATCTCAAGCAAGCAGATATTCCAGGTAAAAGTGGAGATTATCCGGTATATGGAGCTTCTGGTTATATTGGTAACGTCGATTTTTATCAACAGAAAAAGCCATATGTGGCAGTAGTTAAGGACGGTGCAGGCATAGGGCGAGCAATGTTACTTCCTGCTGAATCATCTGTAATAGGAACAATGCAATATCTACTACCAAAAAGTGTAGTACTTCCTGAGTATCTATTTTATGTGGTAAAACATATGCACTTAGAAAAATACTTCTCTGGTGCGACTATTCCGCATATTTACTTTAAAGATTACCAAAACGAAGAGTTCACTCTTGATGACCTGAACAAGCAGCATGAAGTTGTTACTACACTTCGGAAAGTAGAATCTGTCATTGAAAATCGCCAGCAGCAACTTCAAAAGCTGGACGACCTCATCAAAGCCCGATTTGTCGAGATGTTTGGGGATCCAATTATGAACCCAAAGAGGTATCCGGTTCATCAGCTTTCAGAGTATATCAGTTCGTTAACATCGGGTTCTCGTGGTTGGGCACAGTATTGTGTTGAAAACGGTACAGAATGGTTTATTACAATAAAGAATGTAAAGGATTGTCATATTACCACTGATAATATGCAACCAGTTAATGCACCAGATAATGCCGAAGCAAAAAGAACTAAGGTACAAGAAGGAGATCTTCTTATTAGTATTACAGCAGATCTTGGACGAACAGGTGTTGTTACAAAAGAAATTGCAGAACATGGTGCATATATAAACCAACATTTATCATGTATTAGAGTAAATAAAGAAGTGCTGCATCCACTTTTTGTTGCACACTATATGGAAAGTCCTGCCGGAAAAGAACAGTTTACAGCTAAAAATCAGAGTGCTGTTAAGGCTGGACTAAATTTTAATTCAATAAACTCTTTAAAATTATATGTTCCGCCACTGAAAGAACAAGAAGAGTTTATTACTTTTATCACACAAGTCACCAAATCAAAAGTTGCAGTGCAAAAAGCTCTTGACGAAGCGCAGTTATTATTTGATTCGTTAATGCAGCAATATTTCGGATGAAAGAGAGGTGCAAATCAATGTCAAAATTTAAAAAGTGGCTGATAGATCGTTTTATAATTGAACGGAAAAAGTTTGATCGTTCTGGAGTTTATGCTTATACGCAACGAGTAATGGCTTATAATTCGAATAAAATTGAAGGAAGTACATTGACACCGGAACAAACGGCATCCTTATTTGATAACGGAACGTTGCCGAGAAGCGATGATTATTATCGGGCAAAAGATGTGGAGGAAATGAATGGGCATTTCCTGATGTTCAATTATATGCTTGATACATTGGAGGAAGATTTATCACAGGAACTGATAAAACAGTTTCATTACGAATTAAAATCCGGAGTATTTGAAGACCGTGCAAATGGTTATGCAATAGGAGATTATAAGCAGCGCCCGAACATGGTGGGAATGTACAAAACGGTGTTGCCAAAAAATGTTGCAGAAGAAATGGAAAAGCTTTTATCGTGGTATGCAGCGCAGCCTAAAAATATGGAAACACTTGCAAAATTCCATGCAAGATATGAATCCATTCATCCGTTTCAGGATGGGAATGGACGTACAGGGAGAATGATTTTGTTTCGGGAAAGTCTGAAATATGAGGAAGTGGATCCCTTTATTATATTGGATGATGACAGAACGGTATATATTGAGGCATTGAAGGAGTTCAGAGAGAATGGAACAGTAAGTCAGCTGACGGAATTGTTGCAGAAAGAAGCTGAGATATATTATAAACAGTGCGAATATTTTATGTGAAAAAATGGCTGCAGGATGTTGGTATAACAAAAGGAGTATATCAACATGGACGAAAAAATCGTTGCAGTCTTAAATGAAATGTCAGAGTATCTTTCTATTTCACAGATGAAAAAGCTGCAGGAAGTGATTTTAAAAACATTTTCTGAAAATGAAGTAAAGAAAACCGATCATTCGAATCTTGAATATTTACAACTGTTCATTGAAGCGAAACGGATTGAAGGCTGTTCGGAAAGAACAATTCAATACTATAAGAGTACGGCGGAAGATTTGCTGTCCAAGATTGAAATCAGTGTAAGAAAAATTTCTACGGAAGAAATTCGATCTTATTTATCGGAATATCAAAAAGAAAGTAAATGTACGAACGTTACAATTGATAATATTCGTAGAAATTTATCCAGCTTCTTTTCCTGGTTGGAGGAAGAAGATTATATTTTGAAAAGTCCCATGAGACGGATTCATAAGATTAAAACGAAAACCGTTGTAAAAAATGTGATCACTGATGAAGGAATTGAAAAATTACGAGATCATTGCCAGAAAACAAGAGATTTAGCAATGATTGATTTGCTGTACTCTACCGGAATCCGTGTAGGAGAACTTGTAAATCTGAATATTGACGATATTGATCTGGAAGGCAGAGAATGTGTGGTATATGGAAAAGGGGATAAGGAAAGAAAAGTTTATTTCGATGCAAAAACGAAGGTTCATCTAAAAAAATATATATCGGAACGGGAGGACAACAACAAAGCATTGTTTGTTACATTGGATGCGCCGCACGATCGTTTGAAAATAAGCGGTGTAGAAATCAGACTCCGTCAGATGGGTAGAAGATTGGAGTTGGATCGGATTCATCCACATAAGTTCCGGAGGACAATGGCAACACGGGCAATAGATAAAGGAATGCCGATCGAACAGGTGCAAAAGATTTTGGGACATTCTCAGATTGATACGACGATGCAGTATGCAATGGTAAACCAGAGTAATGTGAAAGTATCTCATCAAAAATTCCTGGCTTAGAATCCGGATCAATTCGGGTTTGTGGGGATAAATGATGAGAGTAAAGTTAGCCGATGTTTGTGAGAGAGGTTCGTCAAATCTCAAGCAAGCAGATATTCCAGGTAAAAGTGGAGATTATCCGGTATATGGAGCTTCTGGTTATATTGGTAACGTCGATTTTTATCAACAGAAAAAGCCATATGTGGCAGTAGTTAAGGACGGTGCAGGCATAGGGCGAGCAATGTTACTTCCTGCTGAATCATCTGTAATAGGAACAATGCAATATCTACTACCAAAAAGTGTAGTACTTCCTGAGTATCTATTTTATGTGGTAAAACATATGCACTTAGAAAAATACTTCTCTGGTGCGACTATTCCGCATATTTACTTTAAAGATTACCAAAACGAAGAGTTCACTCTTGATGACCTGAACAAGCAGCATGAAGTTGTTACTACACTTCGGAAAGTAGAATCTGTCATTGAAAATCGCCAGCAGCAACTTCAAAAGCTGGACGACCTCATCAAAGCCCGATTTGTCGAGATGTTTGGGGATCCGGGAACGAATCCAATGGGCTGGAAAGAAACAACGATAGGAGAAGAGTGTTTTTACATAAAAGATGGTCCTCATAAATCGTTGCCAGATATTGGAAGAGAAAATGGAGGGCATCCATTCATTTCGGTTAGAAACATCGTTGATGGTTGTATTGATTTCTCTACAGCAAAATATATTTCAGATGAAGATTATGCAGATGCAATAAAAAAGTGCCATCCAGAAAAGGGGGATATGCTCTATAGTAAGGGTGGAACGACTGGAATTGCAAAACTCATAGATGTAGATGTGGAATTTGCAAACTGGGTTCATGTTGCTGTGTTGAAATTTGACAAGAAAAAACTAAATGGAGTTTTCTTTGAAAATATGCTGAATGGCGTTTATTGCTATGAGCAATCCCAGAGACTTACTAAAGGAATTGCTAATAGAGATTTAGTGCTAAGCGCGATGGCTCAGATAAAAATGTATAGACCTCCGATGGAACTTCAGCAACAATTCGCGGCCTTCGTTGCACAAGTCACCAAATCAAAATTTTGATAATTCCATGATAGAAATTTTATGGAAAATGAAATGATCTTGTTTCCAAGTCTCTTTTGTATACAGCTGGATAATAGATTATCGAAATTTATTTTGAGAATTATCGGATAAAAATGTTATACTCTTCATAGATGGACATAAAAGAATCTACAAATTGCCTTGGGGGAGGCTGATTTATATGGTTACAAACTTTGACTACTTAAAAAATGAATCGAAATTTTCTGCATTTGCAGGCGTTGCAATATCCGCGGAGAAAATTATTCTGCTGGATCCGGAGGCGTGTATTATGAATTGCCGCCGGGCAATGGAATTTGCGGTGAAATGGATGTATTCTGTGGATTCTGCACTGCAGATGCCGTATCAGGATACTTTGCAAAGCCTGATGAATGAAGAGGATTATCGACAGCTGATCGGCAATGATCTTTGGAAGCGGATGGATTATATCCGGAAATGCGGCAATAATGTGGCACACAGCGGAAAGAAGCTGGGCAGAGATGAGGCGATGCTTTGTCTGGAAAACCTGTTCATCTTTTTGGACTATGTCGCTTATTGCTATTCAGAGCATTATGAAGAGCGGACGTTTGATAAGAACACGATTCTGTCGAGAATTGCGAAAGCAAAAGATGCGAAAAAATCAACAGGAAATGTTCAGAACATTCAGATAGAACTACAGAAAGAACAGGAAAAAACTGCAAAACAGGAACTGGATCTGCAGAAGCTGATGGCAGAAAATGCCTCCTTAAAAGAAGCACTATCTGCACGCAGACAGGAACAGCAGCAAAGTTATGTTCCGAAACCGCTTGACCTTTCAGAATTTGAAACCAGAAAACTCTATATCGATGCGATGCTGATGGATGCCGGGTGGACAGAAGGAAAAGACTGGATCAATGAAGTTCGTCTTGTTGGAATGCCGAATTCCTCTAATGTCGGTTATGCAGATTATGTGCTGTATGATGATACCCATAAGCCGCTGGCAATCATTGAAGCGAAGCGCACCTGCGCGGATGTTGCGAAAGGGCGGCAGCAGGCGAAACTATATGCGGATATATTAGAAAAAGAATGTGGAAGAAGACCGGTTATTTTCCTGACCAACGGATTTGAAACGCGTATTATTGACGGTCAGTATCCAGAACGGAAATGTGCGGAGATCTATTCCAAGAGAGATCTGGAAAAATGGTTTAATCTGTTGAAGATGCGAACAAGCTTAAAGCATATTTCTGTCGATAAGCAGATCGCGGGAAGATATTATCAGGAAGAAGCAATCAAAAAAGTCTGTGAAAGTTTTGACGAAAGAAACAGAAGAAAAGCGCTGCTGGTTATGGCAACTGGATCCGGAAAAACACGAACAGTTATCGCATTGTGTAAGGTTTTGTTGGATGCAGGATGGGTGAAAAATATTTTGTTTCTGGCAGATCGAAATTCTCTTGTGACACAGGCAAAAAGAAATTTTGTCAATCTGCTTCCGAACCTGTCCTGTACCAATCTGGTAGAAGAAAAAGAAAACTATCAGGCACACTGCGTCTTTTCTACCTATCAGACGATGATCAACTGTATTGATTCAGTCAGTGACCAGAATGGGAAGTTGTTTAGCTGCGGTCATTTTGATTTGGTGATCTGCGATGAGGCGCATCGTTCGATTTATAATAAGTATCAGGATATTTTCCATTATTTTGATGCACCGTTAGTAGGTCTTACTGCGACTCCGAAAGATGAAATCGATAAAAATACGTATGACGTATTTGAATTGAACAATGGTTATCCTACTTATGGCTATGACCTGGCACAGGCAGTAAAAGACGAATATCTGGTGGATTATATTTCGGTGGAAACGAAAATGAAATTCGACGAAGGTGGTATTGTATATGATGAACTGCAGGAGGATGAAAAGGAAGAATACGAAAAAACCTTCGAAGAGGAAGATGGAACCCTGCCGGAAGCAATCGATTCTTCAAAATTAAATAAATGGATTTTTAATGTGGATACGATTCGTCAGGTTTTGGATATTGTAATGACGAATGGATTGAAAATTGATTATGGTCAGAAAATCGGGAAGACGATCATTTTTGCAAGGAATCATAAACATGCAGAACAGATTTTGGCAGTATTTCAGAAAGAATATCCGTATCTGAAGGACTATGCGAAAGTCATCGATAATCATATAACGTATGCCCAGAGTGCCATTGATGAATTTTCAGACCCGAAAAAACTTCCGCAGATCGCCATTTCTGTTGATATGCTGGATACCGGAATTGATGTGCCGGAGGTTGTGAACCTCGTTTTCTTTAAAAAGGTAATGAGCAAGGCGAAGTTCTGGCAGATGATCGGGCGTGGAACGAGATTGTGTCCGGGTATGTTTGATGGAGAGGACAAAGATAAATTTTATATTTTTGATTTCTGTGGGAATTTTGATTTTTTCCGAATGAACAAAGGAAAAGCGAGCGAAAACAGAATCGCATTACAGAGTGCGGTCTTCCATTTGCAGTTTGAAATTTGCTATCAGCTGCAAAAGGTAGAATATCAGACAGAGCGGCTGATTACGTATCGGAATGCGTTGGTACGCCATATGTGTGAAAAAATAAAAGAACTTCCCAAAGACAATTTCCGGGTCAGACAGCATCTGAAATATGTGGAGCTGTATTCTTCGGAAGAAAACTACCGGGCACTTACATTTGAAGATACAAAGATCGTGAGAGAAGAAGTGACGCCTCTCATTTTGCCAGAGAAAGATGAGGTGAACGCGGTTCGGTTTGATGCGCTGATCTATGGAATTGAAGTTGCCTTGCTTGCAGGGAAAAAATATCCAAGAGGATATAAAGATTTAAAAAATCGAGTAACCGCAGTTTTGAGTGTGGCGAATATTCCGGAAATCCAGGACCAGAGAGAGTTTATCCGAAAAATATTAAATACGGACTATTTGGAACGGGCAGGAATGGAGGATTTTGAAGAAATCAGAGAGCGGCTTCGCAGTCTGATGAAATATATTCCGACGGAGGAAAGAAATACCTATATCACACATTTTACGGATGAGATTTTGTCGATGGACTGGAACAAAGCGGAGCTTGACAATGATGAATTGAAGAATTATAAAGAAAGAGCAGAGTTTTATATCAGGGAGCATCAGGACAATATCGTGATTGCAAAATTAAAGACGAACAAGCCTCTGACAGAAAACGATATTGACAGTCTGGAAGAAATTCTTTGGAAAGAAATCGGGACAAAACAGGATTATGAAAATGAGATTGGGCAAAAACCGCTGGGAGAATTTGTCCGTGAAATTGTTGGACTGGATATGAATGCGGCGAAAGAGGCGTTTTCTGCATATCTGTCTGATACCAATATGGACAGCAGACAAATTTATTTTGTCAATCAGATTATTGAATATATTGTACATAACGGAATATTAAAAGACCTTTCCGTATTGCAGGAATCCCCGTTTACCGATCAGGGCAGTATTGTCGATATTTTTACCGATCAGTCTGTGTGGATGGGGATCAGAGGAGTTATCGATCGGATCAACGCAAACGCAGCCGCATAAGGGTATCACAGGATTTCATATTACAAAAAATACAGACACAGGAGAGGAACAACATGGATAAACACAATTATTCCGCACCCGTTTCGCTGAAAAACATTCAGGTGACGGACACCTTTTGGAAAGGGGAAATGGAGCTCGTACGCAAGGAGGTGATCCCGTATCAGTGGGATGCCTTAAATGATCGCGTGGAGGGCGCGGCACCGAGCTTCTGTATGCACAATTTCAAGGCTGCAGGAAAGCTGAACCGGGAAAAGAAAGAAAAAGGAAATACATTTATTGCGCCGAAGTATACCTTTCGCGGCTTTGAGGTGCTGCCGGAGGATCCGAAGCAGTTAAAAGATGACGAATTTTACGGGTTTGTGTTCCAGGACAGCGATTTTTCGAAATGGATCGAGGCGGTTGGTTATTCTTTAACGCAGCATCCAGATCCGGAGCTGGAAAAAATCGCGGATGGCGCGATCGATATCGTCTGCGCCGCACAGCAGGACGACGGATATCTGGACACCTACTATATTTTAAGTGGTCGTGACGCGACCTTTACGAATCTGAAGGACCATCACGAGTTGTACTGTTTCGGACACCTGATTGAAGGGGCTGTGGCATATTTTCAGGCGACTGGCAAGGACAAGCTGTTGAAGGCGGCGGAACGATTTGCAGACTATGTGGCGGCAAATTTCGGTACGGAAGAGGGAAAGCTTCACGGTTATCCGGGACATGAAATCGCAGAGATGGCCCTTGTGCGGCTTTATGAACTGACCGGGAAGGAAAAATACTTAAACCTTGCCCGGTATTTCGTGGACGAGCGCGGAAAGCGTCCCTACTACTTTGATCAAGAGCATCCCGAAGAAGTAAAAAAAGGGCATGAGGACGAACTTCGTTATTTCTATAATCAGGCGCATCTGCCGGTGCGCAAGCAGGACGAGGCGTTCGGACATTCCGTGCGTGCGGTTTATCTGTATTCCGGCATGGCGGATGTGGCGAGGCTGACAGGGGATGAAACGCTGTATGGGGCGTGCCGGAGGCTCTGGGACAACATCACGGAGAAAAAGATGTACGTTACGGGTGGAATCGGCAGCACCCATCTGGGCGAGGCGTTCACCTATGCCTACGATCTGCCGAACGACACGGCGTATGCGGAAACCTGTGCATCGATCGGTCTTGTCTTTTTTGCGCGGAGAATGCTGGAAATCGAGCCGGACGCAAGGTATGCAAACGTCATGGAACGGGCGCTTTATAATGGCGTGCTCAGCGGCATGGCATTGGATGGAAGGAGCTTTTTCTATGTCAATCCGCTGGAGGTGCTGCCGGAGGCATGTCATAAGGATGAACGAAAATTTCATGTCAAGCCGGTTCGCCAGAAATGGTTCGGCTGCGCATGCTGCCCGCCCAACCTGGCGCGTCTGCTCAGCTCGATCGGTTCCTATGCATATACGGAAAACGAGGATACGCTGTTTTTACATCTTTATATGGGAAGCACCCTGGAAAAGAAGATCGGCGAAAAGACAGCAGATATCCGTGTGGAATCCAACTTCCCTTGGGAGGGGGATGTGAAAATCACAATTCGCGCAAAGAATACCGGACTGAAGCTTGCACTGCGGATACCGGACTGGTGCAGCAGATATGAGCTGGATGGTTTTACCGGTGGTACGGAAGAAAAGGACGGCTACCTGTATCTGCAAAAGGATTGGGGAGAGGAAGAAGAATTTACGCTTCATTTCCCGATGGAGGTTCGAATGATTGCGGCAAAGGAAGCCGTGCGTGAGGATATAGGGAAAGTGGCCGTGATGAGAGGGCCGGTTGTCTATTGTCTGGAAGAGACAGACAACGGAAAAGATCTGCAGAAGCTGCTGATTGACCCTAAGTTAAACGTAACGGTGTCGGACGGAAATATTTGCGGAACGCCGGTCAAAAAGCTGACTGCAGCAGGGGTTCGGCAGCTTGATACGCATATAGAAAAAGAAAGCGAAGCGCTGTATCATGTCTGGAAGAAGCCGGAGTTTGAAAAAGCGGAACTTTCGTATATTCCGTATTATACCTGGGCAAACCGCGGTGAAAACGAAATGCAGGTTTGGACGCGGGTCAGAGATTGACAGAAATAGACATAAGTGCTGCACCATAGTACGCTCGGTTGAAAGCAGAGGTATGTCGAAAGCAAAAGGAGGGCATCAGGCATCGGGCCGGATGCCCTCCAGTACGTTTTGCATGTCCTGCGGGAGTGGAACATGAAATTCCAGAGGTTCTTTGGTGATAGGATGATGAAAACGCAGACGGGTTGCGTGCAGCGCCTGTCTGGAAATCCATTCCATATCAGGATTATAGAGGGAATCTCCGATCAGCGGATAGCCCAGATATTTCATATGGATCCGAATCTGGTGAGTACGACCGGTTTCCAGTGTCAGGCGGATCAGGCTGTGCCCGTTTTTTTCTTCCAGCACTTCATAGTGAGTAATGGCAGATTCGCCATGTTCAAAGTCGATGGTACGCTCGATGATGGAGCCGTCCTTTCGTCCCAGTGGAGCGGTGATGGTTCCGGAGGAGGGAGTGACCCTGCCGCGAGAGATCCCGAGGTATTCCCGGTGGATTTCCCGGTTCCGGACCATGGTTGCGAGAATACTGCCGCTGACCAAATGCTTTGCGATGATCGTCAGGCCGGAGGTATTATGATCGAGTCGGTTGATGCAGCGAAAGACGAAGGGACAGTCTTTCTGAGCAAAATACCAGGCGAGCCCGTTTGCAAGGGAATGGGTGTAGTTGCGCATCGACGGATGGATCGGAAGATCGGCTGGTTTGTTGATCACCATGAGGTCTTCATCCTCGTAAACGATGTCCAGAGGATGATAAACGGGGGGTATTTTTTCTGAGACCGCAGTTTCCTGAATATGTACGGTTAAGCGGTCGCCTCCCTGAAGATGGCGGATCATATAGGCGGGAGTACCGTTTATGAGGATGCTTTCCGGCATCTTTTTTAAGTCAGTTAAGTTGGCGGAGGAATATCCCTGCCGTTTTAAAAAGCAAGCGACGGTAGGAGAATCGTCGCTTGCTTTGATTTCATAATGTAAAATGCGTTCCATAAGTTAGTTGGATTTAACTTCTTTCCACATGTCATTATAGAGGGAATCCCCGTCTTCACCGAGATAGGTAAAGGTTTCCAAACCGGAATGCTGGCTTAAATCCGGGAAAGCAATTTGGGAATTTTTCAGGTCTTCGTCCTCGATCAGGTCGCGGGCTGCATCGTTGGGGGTGGAGTAGGTAATGTACTCGAAATTCTTTAAAGCAACGTCACCGCGGCACATAAAGTCAATGAACTTTTCTGCATTTTCCTTATTGGGAGCGTTTTTGGGAATTACCCAGGAATCGATCCAGACATTGGTACCCTCCTTCGGGATGACATATTCCAGATCCGGGTTTTCACGCTGAGTGAAAATCGCTTCGCCGGAGTAGATAACGCCGAGTGCTGCTTCGCCGCCGATCATCTTGTCACGCACCTGGTCGATAACGTATGCCTGTACAAGAGGCTTCTGTTTGATCAGCAGATCCCGTGCAGCTGCGAGCTCGGTTTCGTCAAGTGTATTCATGGAATTGCCGTTTAATTTGAGTGCAACCATAAATGCATCGCGTACGGAGTCCTGCATCAGAATGCTGTCGGCATATTTTTCATCCCAGAGGATCGACCAGCTGTCAACCGGCTCCTCTACCATGGTTTTGTTGTACAGAATGCCGACGGTTCCCCAGCAGTAAGGAACGGAATATTTGTTTTCCGGATCAAAGCCCTTGGACTGCTCCCAATACTGTTCACCGATGTTTGCCTTGGCATTGGGCATGTTATCGAAGTTCAGCTCGGAGAGCAGATCGTTTTCAATCATTTTGCTGATCATGTAGTCGGAAGGGCAGATGACATCATATTCGGAAGCACCGGTTTCTACCTTGGGATACATGATTTCGTTGGTTTCAAATTCATCATAAACCACCTTTATGCCGGTTTCTTCTTCAAACATGGTGATCGTATCGGGATCGATGTATTCCCCCCAGTTGTAGACGATGACCTGTCCGCTTTCGCCAGAAGCAGAGGAAGCGCTGCCGCAGCCGGTTGTCATACCTGCAATCAGACCGGTGCACAGGGCAGCAGTAAGGAGCTTTGCAATGGTGTTCTTTTTCATGAATGGATTCCTTTCTGTAAGTAAAATAGTTTAGGAAGACAGTTGGTTGTCTGTGTCTCACGGGAGAATCCCGGAGTGTTATTCATGACAATAAAATGCTCGCAGAGCGTGCATTCTATTGTTTTTCCTTTGGTTTCGGAGCCTTGTTGACAAGGATCAGAAGAACCAGAACGGTCATAAAAATAAGTGTGGAAAGTGCATACATTTCCGGTTTAATGCCCTTTTTAACCTCGGTGTAGATTTTGGTGGAAAGGGTATCTACGCCGGGACCCTTCGTAAAGTGCGTGATGATAAAGTCATCCAGGGACATCGTAAAGGCCATTAAAAATCCGGACATGACACCGGGCAGCAGATCAGGAAATACGACCTTGAAAAATGCCTGCCAGGGGGATGCGCCCAGATCGAGGGCAGCTTCGTAAACACTTGGGTTTAATTGCTTTAAGCGCGGCATAACGCTCAGGATCACATAGGGAATATTGAAGGTTATGTGGGAGAGCAGGATGGTGATAAAACCAAAACGCGCTTTAAAGGTTAAAAACAGAAGCATCAGGGAAATACCGGTTACGATCTCGGCATTCAACATCGGGATATTGGTGATGCTCATCAACACAGCACGGCTCTTTTTTTTCATGCCCTGAATGGATAGCGCAGCAATGGTGCCGATCAGCGTTGCAAAAACAGCAGATAACAGCGCAATCAGGAGCGTGTTGTAAAGTGCCTGCATGATTTCTGAGTTGGAAAACAGCTGAGTGTACCATTTCGTTGTAAAGCCGCCCCATTTTGCCCGGGTTTTGCTGGCGTTAAAGGAAAGAACGACCAGCGTTGCGATGGGGGCATACATGAAGATAAAAATCAGGGCGATATAAATTTTGTGGGCAGTTGTTTTTATCATAAGGAAGTTCCCTCCCCGTTTTTATCAAAAATTGCAGTCATCAGCATGTTGATCAGGATAAATACCATCAAAACAATGGAAAGACCGCTGCCTAAATGCCAGTTGCTTGCCTGAGTGAATTCCTGCTCAATAACGTTTCCGATCAGCAGGATCTTGCTGCCACCCAGCAGATTCGAAATCACGAAGGTTGTCAGAGCAGGTACGAACACCATGGTGATGCCGCTGATGACACCAGGGAGGCTCAGCGGGAAAATAACGCGTAAAAAGGTCTGGAACCAGTTGGCACCAAGATCGTGGGCGGCATTGATGACATTCGGGTCAATCTTTGTCAGCGCATTATACAGGGGCAATACCATAAACGGCAGGAAGTTATATACCATGCCGAGGATAATCGCACCGGGGGTATTGATGATATTTAAAGTCGGCAGCCCGAAAAAGGACAGTACCGAGTTGATGACGCCTGTTTTTTCAAGGAGTGTCTGCCATGCAAGGGTGCGCAGGAGAAAGTTCATCCACATGGGAAGGATGAAAATCAGGACGATAAAGCTCTGCTGGCTGACATGCCTGCCTGCCAGGATCATGGCAAGGGGGTAAGCTAGCGCAAGACAGACAACTGTGCTGATTAAGGAAAGCACGAGTGCAGTAATCAGTGCCTTCATATGCTCCGGCGAGGAGATGGCAGCGACATTTTCAAAGGTAAATGCACCGCTTCTGTCTGTGAGCCCGTAGTAAAAGATCATGCACAGCGGGATGATGATAAATGCGGCAGACCAGAGCAGATATGGCGCAGCCATGAGCCTGTTGTGGGGCCACGGCGCCTTTGGCATCGTATTTTTTTTCACTGATTTACTCATCGATGGATACCGCCTCCTCATCTTCCGAAGCAGGCTTGTTCATGATCTGGATATCGAAGGGATCAACGCGGATGCCGACCTCTGTGCCCACCGGGAACATATCGGTGGAGTGTACCAGCCATTCAAAGCCGTTTGCGGTTACTTCCATTTCATAATGAACGCCCTTAAAGATCAGATGTGTTACCGTTCCGGTCAGCGTTCCTTCTTCCGGCTTGACCAGATCCACGTCTTCCGGACGGATTACAACATCGACGGGCTTGTTTGTGCCAAAGCCCTTATCCACGCAGGGAAACTTCTGTCCGAAGATGGAAACAAGCTCATCGCGGATCATGATGCCGTCGATGATGTTGGAGTCTCCGATGAAGTCTGCAACGAAAGCATTCTCCGGCTCATTGTAGATCTTTTCCGGCGTGCCGATCTGCTGAATGTAGCCCTGGTTCATAACAACGATGGTATCGGACATGGTCAGAGCTTCTTCCTGGTCATGGGTGACATAGATGAATGTGATGCCGAGCTCATTTTTCAGACGGATCAGCTCATACTGCATGTCCTGGCGCAGCTTTAAGTCCAGGGCACCAAGGGGCTCATCGAGAAGCAGGAGCTTCGGCTCATTTACGATCGCCCGTGCAATGGCAATACGCTGCTGCTGACCGCCGCTTAGAGAATCAGGCATACGGTTTTCGTAGCCGTCAAGGTTGACCAGCTTGAGGGCATAACGGATTTTGTCCTGAATATAGCTTTTGGTCTTTCCTTTGATCTTTAAGCCGAAGGCGATATTTTCTGCGATCGTCATATGGGGAAAGAGGGCATATTTCTGGAAAACGGTGTTTAGCTGACGTTTGTTGGGCGGCATGTTTGTGATGTCCTTGCCGTTGAATAAAACGCAGCCATTATCCGGCTTTTCAAAACCGCCGATAATGCGCAGAGTTGTTGTTTTTCCGCAGCCGCTGGGGCCAAGGAGGGTTAAAAACTCGTTCTCACGGATGTAGAGGTTCAGATCATCCAGTACGGTGTTGTCATCGTAAATTTTGGTGATGTGCTGTAAATCGATCAGCCGGTTGCTCATTGGTACTTCTCCCATGCGGTATCCGACAGCGGATACTGTCCCTTCCTTCAAATAATGAAATGTCAGCGCAAAAGACGACTTTTCCTGACAGTGTGTTTATAGTTTGCGTCAGCTTCGAACAATTAAAAGCTTGGAGGACTGGAAACCCAGATCAGGCTTGCTCCCGTCTTTTTACTTGCCGAAATATAATGTGTCGACTTAGGCGTAAAATAAAAGGATTCGCCCTTTTTAGCGCGGTAGCTCTTTTTGCCGATATGGATCGTGATGCTGCCGCTTAATATATAGCCGAACTCTTCCCCTTCGTGTGGGTTGTCTGGATAGGTGCTGCCGCCCGGTGCAAGCGTCAGGCGGATGGGCTCCATAATGTTTTTCTGGGCGTTTGGAATGATCCATTCGGTTTTGTTGCCGTATTCTTCGTCCAGCTTTTCAAAGTAGTCGCTTTCTTTAAAAACGATCTGCTCTTCCGGTTCTTCATTAAAGAAATCCTTTAAATCTGTTCCCAGTGCCTGCAGGATGTCCATCAGGGTTGCGATGGAAGGAGAGGTCAGATCCCGCTCCAGCTGAGAGATAAAGCCTTTGGAAAGCTCTGTCCGGTCAGCCAGCTCCTCCTGTGTCAGTCCCTTTTGCACTCGCAGTTCCTTTACCTTTGCTCCGATTTTCATGTCTGATCCTTCATAGTTATTTTAAACAAAAAGTTTAATGATACTAAACAAACGCACTGAGCTTTATTATACGTTTTTTGACGGGTCTGTCAATGGGGAAAATAATATTTTACATAGTTTTTTCGCGGGTGCAGGCAGAACGCCATTTTAGGGCGATTTCTGGCGTCTTGGGCTATTCCCGCGCAGGGGCAGGCTGCGTGCGCGCAGACACGCTTTCGCTCGGATGAAAGCGCAGCGGTACATAAGGCAGCAAAGCACACTGCCCAAGTACCGGCGCTTTCAAACGGTCTGCGGCTGCATCGCAGCCTGTCCCTGCGCGGGACCACCCCAAGGCGCCAAAAAACGGTTTTGGAGGGTTCGTTGTGAATGCGAGGATGGAACTGGAACGAAAAGTGAAAAAGGGATTAACAAAAACGGGACAGGTATGGTAAAATAAATGAGCAGAACATTTTTGCCGCAGGAGGTTTGAACATGACAAATCAGAAAAAGTACGTTGCCTATGTCTCTACCTATACAATGGGAGACAATCATGGTATTACGATTTATGATGTAGATGTAGAAAATGGAAGATTTACATTAAAGGATCGTGTCGAGATTACGAACTCATCCTATCTGACGATTTCGCACAACCGTAAATGGCTGTATTCCATTACAGACTTTGGTGTGGAATCCTATGAAATTTTAAAGGATGGACATTTAAAACCGATCAACATGGCGGGCATTAATGGCATGCGCGGCTGCTATCTTTCCACAGATTATGAAGATCGTTTCCTGTTCGTGGCAGGCTGGCATGACGGCAAGATCACAGCGCTGCGTTTAAAGGAGGATGGCAGCGTCGGAGAGATTACCGATGAGATTTTCCATCGTGGACTGGGCAGTATTGCAGAGCGGAATTTCCGTCCCCACGTCAGCTGTGTGAAGATGACGAGAGACAATCATTATCTGTGTGCAGCAGATCTTGGCATGGATCATGTCAAGGTATACCGCCTCGACCATCAGACCGGTAAGCTGACACTGGCAGATGTTATCCGCAGTGAAATGGAATCTGCACCCCGTCATATCAAATTCAGCAAGGACGGAAGGATTCTTTACATCGTTCATGAACTGAAAAATATCATAGATGTTTATACCTATGAAGAAAAAAAGGGCAATCCGTTCTTTGAAAAGGTACAGACGATCTCCACAGTCAACGATTATCATGCGAGTAATTCCGCAGCGAGTGCGCTGAATCTTTCGGAGGATTTCCAGTATCTGATCAGCTCCAATGCGGGAGATAATAGCGTCGTAATGTACAAGATTGATCAGAAGACCGGACTTTTGACGAAACTGTTCTGTCTGCCTATCAGTGGAGAATATCCGAAGGATGCGATGCTGTTCCCGGATAATAGACATCTGGTTTCCTTAAATCACGAATCGAATACAATGACATTCTTTACAGTGCACCCGGATACCGGATTGATCGTTATGAACGGGCCGGAGATCAAGGTGGATCAGCCTAACTGCGTTATTTTCCACAGACTGGAAGAAGAATAGAATCAGAAAATTCCCCATCGGCAAAGGCCGGTGGGGAATTTTTATGGGTGCGCCTTGAAACGTGTGTGGATAGGAAAGAAAAATCATTGGCGTTGCAGCTGGTGCAGAGCTTCTGCCAAAGAAAACAAAAGTGCTTATTTCGTGTAGATTTTTTCGAGATGATCCATTCGTGCCCCCATATTGGACAGCATCAGGTCCAGTATGGTCAGGGCTGTCATGCTTTCTACAACCACGACTGCGCGGGGAACGATGACAGGATCGTGGCGTCCCTTGATCTGCAGCGTACGTTCAATATGGTCACGGCCGATGGTTTGCTGTGGCTGAAAGATGGATGGAGTTGGCTTGATATGAGCGCGCAGAAGGACGGGAGAACCGTCGCTGATGCCGCCTAAAATACCGCCGGCGTGGTTGGTTTTCTTGGAAACCTGTCCATCCTTTATGCAAAAGGCATCGTTGTTTTCGGAGCCTTTGCGGGAAGAAACCTCGATGCCGTCACCGATTTCAACAGCTTTGACTGCACCGATGGACATGATCGCTGAAGCAAGCCTTGCATCAAGCTTGTCAAAGACCGGATCGCCGATCCCGGCAGGAAGACCGGTCACACAGCATTCGATCACGCCGCCGGAGGAATCCTGATTTTTGATACAGGTTTCGAGAAAGGCTTCTGCGTCGGCGGAAGCTTTTTTATCCGGCATACCAGTAGCAGTCTGAGTGATTGCTTCCCGGTCAAAGGTATCCGGATGAATGGAAACAGGACCGATCGAACGGGTATAGGCGCAGACATCGATACCGAGCCGGTTTAAGATCTTTATGGCGATTGCACCGGCGGCAACACGTCCGGTCGTTTCTCTTCCGGAGGAACGGCCGCCGCCGCGATAGTCACGAAAGCCGTATTTTTCATCAAAGGTGTAGTCTGCATGTCCGGGGCGGTAGTTCTGGGCGATTTCTGTATAATCGGAGGATCGCTGAGAGGTATTATAGACGAGCAGGGAAATCGGAGTTCCCGTTGTTTTTCCGTCGAAAATGCCGGAGAGGATCTGAACCTCGTCAGCCTCCTTTCGTTGAGTGACATATTTGCCGGAGCCGGGCTTTCTCCTGTCGAGATAAGGCTGGATATCAGCCTCGCATAAGGGAAGGCCTGCCGGACAGCCATCTATGACAGCGCCGATCGCCTTGCCATGGGATTCTCCCCATGTGGAAACGCGGAAAATGGTGCCAAAAACAGAACCGGACATGAAACACACTCCTTTCGATAAGGGAATTTTCCCTATAGTATAAAACATTTTTTTGACGGATACAAGGGAATCTGTTATACTAATTTTTATCTATGCATGGTGAAAACGATTTTCTAGAGAAACGGGGTATATCTGATTTATGAAAAAAACGAGACAGGCGAATCTGGAGCTTCTCAGGCTTCTCGCCATGGTATTTGTTGTGACGGCACACCTGATGAACCATGGAAATCTGATCGGAGCTGCGAAGATGGGGACTGCTTCTTATTATCTGGTTTGGACGTTGTTTGGCGTTTCTTTTACCTGTATCAATCTGTATCTGTTGATCAGCAGCTACTTTCTGACGGAATCGAGATTCAGCCTTTGGAAGCTTGTAAAAATGGCAGTTCAGGTATTGTTTTATGCCTTGGGAATTACGGCGATTTTCTGGATTTTTACAGATGTACCCCATGACTTGGAATATCTGGTCTATTCGATTTTGCCGATTTCGTCGGATTTTTACTGGTTTGTTTCCATGTATGTAGGCATGTATGTGCTGGCACCGGTGATGAATAAGCTGATTCTGGCACTGACGAAGCGTCAGCTTGCCTGTGCGTGTGCCCTGGCGCTGGCTTTGGTGTCTGTGTGGCCAAATATTTTTTATTTTTCTTCGGCCCTCAATACCGCCGGCGGTGTGAGTATATCGTGGTTTCTGACGATTTATCTGTGCGGAGCCTATATCCGTCTGTATTATCAGCCGGATGGAAAATTCCTGAAATGGTTCCTGCCTGCAGTTGGAACCTCCCTGCTGATTCCCCTCAGCCGGTTTGTGATCGAGGCACTGCTTTCCACTCCGTTTGGCGCGATCAGCTTTCTGGACGATCTGATGTGGGGGTATAGTGTGTTTTATGCCTATAGCTCGATTCTGGTGACGGCTGCATCGATTTTTTTATTTCTTGCATTTCTGAATCTGAGGATTGCGCCGGGAAGAGGCGCAGGCCTGATCAATCGGATTGCAGGTGCGTCCTTTGGCGTTTATCTGATCCATGATCACTACTATATCCGGGAGAGTCTCTGGACGAAAATCGACGGCGCTGCCTGGCTTGGACACTGGTATCTGCCCTTTGCCTGTATTGGGGTGATAGCAGCGATCTATCTGGTATGTACAGCGATCGAGCTGCTTCGGCAAAAACTGTTTGCACCCTTTGAAACAAGTACGGCGATCGCAGGCTTTTTCCAAAAAGCGGATGATAAATTAAAGAAAATCTGGAATGGAGATTAAGATGAGTGAAAAGATGACCTACAAGGTATTGAAACAGGAGGGACGTGCAAAACGTGCGGTAATGGAAACTGTGCATGGTACGATCCAGACACCGGTTTTTATGAATGTCGGAACTGTTGCAGCGATTAAGGGTGCGGTTTCTACGGAGGATCTGGAAGGGCTGGGCACACAGGTGGAGCTTTCCAACACCTATCATCTGCATGTGCGTCCCGGTGATGAAAAGATCAAGGCGATGGGCGGACTGCATCGCTTTATGAGCTGGAATAAGCCGATTTTGACTGATTCCGGCGGATTTCAGGTGTTTTCACTGGCTGGTCTGCGGAAGATCAAAGAGGAGGGGGTAACCTTCCGCTGCCATATCGACGGGCATAAGATCTTTATGGGACCGGAAGAGAGTATGCGGATTCAGTCAAACCTCGCATCTACCATCGCAATGGCATTCGATGAGTGTGCGCCTGCAAAAGCGGAGAGAAGCTACGTGCAGCCTTCCGTAGACCGGACAACAAGATGGCTGGAACGCTGCAAAAAAGAGATGGCTCACCTGAACAGCCTGGACGATACGATCAATAAGCAGCAGCTTTTGTTCGGCATTAACCAGGGTGCAATTTACTCGGATATCCGAATAGAGCATGCCAAACGGATTACAGACCTGGATCTGGACGGTTATGCGGTCGGCGGTCTTGCAGTCGGTGAGACCCATGAGGAAATGTATCATATTCTGGAAGAGACAGTTCCCTACTTGCCCGTGGACAAACCGACCTATCTGATGGGAGTCGGTACACCTGCAAATATTTTGGAGGCAGTGGAACGCGGTGTGGACTTTTTTGACTGCGTATATCCCACCAGAAACGGACGTCATGGACATCTATATACAAACTTCGGCAAGATCAATCTGTTCAACGCGCAGTATGAGCTGGATATGCAGCCCATCGAGCCAGGGTGTCAATGCCCTGTCTGCAGACGGTATTCCAGAGCCTATATCCGTCACCTGTTAAAAGCAAAAGAGATGCTGGGCATGCGTCTGTGCGTCATGCACAACCTGTATTTCTATAATACGATGATGACAGAAATCCGGGATGCGCTGGATAAGGGAGAATTTGCAGCATATAAGAAGCGAAAACTTGACGGCATGCAAAGAATTGTGTATGATGGAAAATAGGCTACGGTAAAGAGACCGGGCAGGGAGAATCCTGCAGGGCAGGGTTTTACTTTATAAACCAGGAGGAATATAGAAAATGAGTATTTTACTGACAGCATCTGAGTCAGCAAGCGCAGGCAGCATGATTCCGCTTATTTTAATGTATGTGGTAGTTTTTGGTGTATTTTTCTACTTCGTACTGTATCGTCCGCAGAAGAAAGAGCAGAAGAAGACCAGCGCAATGCTTTCTACTCTGGAGATCGGAGATTGCGTTCTGACCACCAGCGGCTTCTACGGAATCATCATCGACATCACAGATGATACCGTTATCGTTGAGTTCGGCAACAACAAAAACTGCCGTATTCCGATGCAGAAGAGCGCGATCGTACAGGTGGAAAAGGCTGATGCAGAAGCACCTGCAGATACAAAGAAGAAATAAGACGAATTTTGAGACAGATAAAAGAACCGGAATATGCGCATGTGATAGGCTCACAGGACGTGTGTTCCGGTTTTTTCGTCACACAGCGATTTGTGACGCAGGCATCACAAAGCAGCTGGGATCGCAGAGCCGAACTGGACGTTTTCCTCGCGACACCTTCGGCACAAAGCGCCTGCGGAATGGAGGATTTTATGAAAGTTGTTGATATGCACTGCGACACGATCGCAGCACTTTATGAAAACAAAGAAAAAGGGTGGACACTGCAGGACAACAAACTGCATATTCGTCTGGATAAGATGAAACAGGGGGATTACCTGCTTCAGAATTTTGCACTGTTCGTCTGTACAGAAAATTGTGAAGATCCATATCAGCAGGCGCTGACACTGGCGGACTGCTTTGATCGGCAGATGGCACTGTTTCCGGAGCAGATTGGTCAGGTCAGATGCTATAACGACATTTTGGAAAATCAGAAAAACGGGCGCATGAGCGCGCTTTTGACAATCGAAGAGGGTGCGGTGTGTCAGGGCAGCCTGGAAAAGCTGCGGGAATTTTATGACAGAGGTGTCCGAATGTTGACGCTGACCTGGAATTTTCCAAACGAGATCGGTTTTCCGAATTTTGGCATTTCCGGGGATGGCAAGCCGGATAGGACGGTTCCGAACACGAAGGATGGGCTGACAGAGTTCGGATTTTTATTTCTGGAAGAGATGGAGCGGCTCGGAATGATCGTGGATGTGTCCCATCTGTCGGACGCGGGCTTTTATGACGTGGCGTCCCATGCGAAGCGTCCCTTTGTCGCAAGCCATTCCGATGCCCGCGCAATCTGTCCGGCGGTGCGCAATTTAACGGACGACATGATCTGTTTGCTGGCAGAAAAAGGCGGTGTGACCGGACTGAACTTCTGTCCGTCCTTTTTAAATGCCCAAAAGGACTATCCGGGCACAGCTGCAGACGTGGCACGCCATGCGGCACATATCATAAAAGTCGGCGGAGAGGACTGCCTGGGACTGGGCAGCGATTTTGACGGAATTCGGACCCATGCAGAGCTCCCGGGCGCAGACGCAATGCCGGTTCTGGAGGATGCGCTTGCAAAGGCAGGGCTTACCGCCAGACAGCGTGATAAGGTCATGGGAGAAAATGTACTGCGCGTATACCGGGAGGTGTTGGGATAAGGCGCTGTATTCTGCTTGCAGATTTTCAGACGGAATGTTATACTGAGATCAATCTCACAAAAGAAAAATGCTGCAGAGATTGAGGATGGATTTTTTGAAATGAACATAAATGAAATTGCAAAGTTGGCAAATGTCTCCCGGGCCACCGTTTCCCGTTACTTTAACGATGGCTATGTCAGTGCAGAAAAGCGGGAGCAGATCCGCAGGGTGATCGAGGAGACAGGTTATAAACCGTCTGCGCAGGCACAGATGCTGCGTACCAAAAAGACGAAGCAGATCGGTGTGATTATCCCGAAGATCAATTCCGAATCCATCAGCGGGATGATCTCCGGGATCAGCAAGGAGCTAAAGCAGGCGGGCTTCTGGCTGCTTTTGGCAAACACGGAAAACCAGGAACGCGAGGAAGTGGAGTATTTAAAGCTCTTTTCCGAAAATCAGGTGGACGGGATTATCCTGATCGGGACGATTTTCACACCGGCGCACAAGCGTGCACTGCGCGCGCTGCAGGTTCCGGTCGTGGTGCTGGGACAGAAGCTGGAAGGCTACAGCTGCGTCTATCAGGATGATTATCTTGCAGCAAAGGAATCCACGCGTATGATGTTAAAGGATGCGAAGCATCCGGCGTGTCTTGGTGTGACGAAGCGAGATCATGCAGCCGGGGAAGAACGTTTCCGTGGATTTTTGGATGTTCTGGAAGAAAAGGGAATAGACTGGGACAACAGCTTTTATGAGGAAAGTACTTTTTCTGTTGAGGACGGCTATGAGGCAATGGGACGCTTATGGGAGCGGCATCCGGAGATTGATGCAGTATTTGGGGCAACGGATTCCGTAGCGCTCGGCGCGCTTGGCTGGCTGCAGGAGCATCAGATCCGGATTCCGCAGCAGGTTGCGATTTCCGGCGTGGGCGACACGGTTTCCGGGCGGATCGTTGCGCCGAAGCTTTCCAGCGTGCACTTTTTTTACCAGACCAGCGGACAGGAGGCGGCGCGGCTTTTGCTGGAGCTGATGAATGGAAATCCTGCCGGAAAAGAAATTAAAATGGGTTTTCGTATAGAGGAGAGAGGGACGACGCGCCAAACTGCGATTTAGAAAAATTTAAGAATTGTTTTGGAAAAGCTTCCACAGTTTTAGCGGGAGCTTTTTTTGTTGTGTCGGTATGCTTGTACTCAGAAAGAGAAAGCGAGGAATAGCAATGAACAAAACAAAAACAAAACAATCTGTAACACAGCAAAAATCAAACTGGAAGCCCTGGCAGATCGTACTGGTGATCCTTCTCGGATTATGTGCCCTGCCGGTGGTGGTTCCGGTAGGGTTCGGACTGCTTGCCGCTGCAGTCGGAATTGCAGTAGCACTGGGTGCCTGCGTGCTCGGTCTGTTGGCCTGCAGCGCAGCCTGCGGCATCGGAATGATCCTTGTGCTGGCAGCACTGCTTCTGGGCGGACTGTTTTTCATCGGGACAGGAATTGTTTCGATGTTTCATGCGGTTGGCAGCGGCTTTGCGATTCTGGGCAGCGGCTTTATGATGACAGGCTCAGCAATCCTGGGCACAGCATTGCTGAGCGGACTGGTGTGGCTGATCTGGAAAGGAATTTTATGGATCCGCAGCAAGGCTGGCGGAAAGAAAAAAGCCGGCATCGCAGAGCCGGAACCTGAGGCAGCGCCCGGCGAACAGATGACGGGCACATCTGCTGCTGAAACGGACAGCAACGGATTTCACCTGCTGGAGAAAAAGGAGGCGGACAGCGATGAAAAATAAAACATTGAAAAAGACGCTTCTGATTTCGACAGGTCTGTTGGCAGCAGGCGGCATCTGTATTGGCATTGGGATTGCGATGGGAGGAAGCCCGGTGTTTTATCTGGATAACGAAGGGATTCATTTGAAAGAGACAACAGCCTGCCCGGAGACGGTACAGGATTATGCCGGACAGAAGCAGCTGGCAGCATTTGAAAAAATTGAGGTGGATCTGAAATACGGAGAGTTTTCTTTGGAGGAAGGCGATTCTTATAGTGTTGAATATCTTCTGGCAGGCGATCGGGAAGAACCGGTGTGCCAGGTGGAGAATGGAAAACTCATAGTGAAAGAAGGCAATTCCGGGGAAACGCAGGAAGGTAATCGGTGGTATTTCCGGCTCTGGGGAGAAGAAGGAGAACGGCGGCAGGACGCTCCTTATGTGAAAATCACAGTGCCGAAGGGTGCCAGGCTGAAAGAGGTTTCGGTTGATGCGCCGTGGGATATCGATCTTGCAGGGAATCTTTTCGCAGAGAAGCTTTCTGTAAAGACGAGCTATGGCGAGATTAAAATGGAGGACTGGGACGGAACTGACCTGAGTATTTACGACGAAAACGGTGACATCAAGACCGGGAATCTGACCGGTAATAAGGTAGAGATCACCGGTTTGTATGGAGATCTGAACATTGGCTGTATCGAAAGCACACAGGCATCTTTGGAAGCGGAGAACGGTTCGGTAACTGTTTTTGCAGGAACGCAGGGCACGCTGGACGTAAAAAACAGTTACGGGGATACGAACATATACGAAATGCAGAAGGCGGATGCATATGGATATGATCTCCGCACAGAATATGGTGAAATTCATTTTTCAGGATATGAGATGACGGGAAATGAGAACGGAGACGCGGCAGAGTACAGAAAACTGGCACCCGGCAGCGCTGTCATCCGGGTATCCGCAGAAAACGGCGATATCAAAATCCGGGAGAATGTTGCGAGGAGCACTTTGAAAGAAACAGTTGCAGAAACAAAATCTGTAGACGAAGAGGAGTGATTTCAATTTCATAAAGACGTAGAGACAGCTCCGGCGATCTAAAAAAGGATTGTCGGAGCTGCTTGTATAAGTTGCCTGAAAAGAGGTATACTCTTTTTGGCGAAAACGTGAATTTACAAAATGTCGTGAAAACAGAGGGCGGAGGGTACCATGGATTACAGGAAAACAGCACAGCAGATCTGTGACAACATAGGAGGCAGGAAAAATATCATCAGCGCTACGCACTGTGCGACGCGACTGCGTCTGGTCATCGGAGACAATGACAAGTGCAGCAAGGAAGCAATCGAAGCAATCGACGGTGTGAAGGGTGTCTTTTTCGCATCCGGACAGCTGCAGATTATTTTCGGGACGGGAACGGTCAACAAGGTTTACGACGAATTTATCCAGATCGCGGGTATCAGCGCGGCTTCCAAAGAAGAGGTCCGACAGGCAGCAAGCACAAAGACGAGCCTTTGGAGGCGTGCAGTAAAGACACTGGGAGATGTATTTATTCCGATCATTCCGGCGATCGTAGCGAGCGGTCTGCTGGTGGGGATTCTGGAAGGACTTTGTGAGGTTTATCCTGCAATGGAGCAGTCCGGTACATATACGATCCTTCACCTGTTTTCGAATGCGGCATTTGTTTTTCTGCCGATCCTGATCGCGATCAGCGCGGCAAAGGTATTTGGCGGAAATCTGTATCTTGGTGCAGTTATCGGTATGATCATGATTCATCCGGATCTGATGAATGCATGGAGTGTTGTAGGTGCAGAAAGTATTCCCAAATTGAATGCATGGTTTGGGTTATATCAGATCGAGCTTGTCGGCTATCAGGGACATGTCATTCCGGTTGTGATCGCAGTATGGTTTATGAGCATGCTGGAAAAGAAACTGCACAAGATCGTTCCGGAAATGATCGACCTGTTTGTGACACCGCTTGTGACGGTGCTTGTAACGGGGTATTTGACTCTGACAATTTTTGGACCTGTTTTTTCCTGGGTGGAAAACGGTGTACTGGAAGGCGCTCAGTGGCTGATTACGCTTCCTTTCGGAATCGGTGCGGCACTGTGCGGCGCGGTCTATGCGCCGACGGTTGTAGCGGGCGTGCATCATATGTATAGCGCGCTGGAAGCGGGACTGATTTCAAAAAGCGGATTAAATACGTGGATGCCAATTGCGACGGCAGCCAATGTCGGTCAGGGTGCAGCGGCGCTTGCTCTGGCATTAAAAACCAAAAACAGCAAGGTAAAGGCCCTTGCGCTGCCGTCTTCGCTGTCCGCATTTTTAGGCATCACCGAGCCTGCAATTTTTGGTGTCAATATCCGTTACATGAAACCGTTTGTGGCAGGAATGATCGGAGGGGCCTGCGGTGCACTGATTGCCGGATGGACAGGCATCGGAGCGACAGCTTATGGCGTAACCGGACTGTTCGGATATCTGATTACGACGGATGATACGCTGCAATATACCCTTGTGATTGCGGTGGCGTTTGTGGTCAGCTTCGTGATTTCATGGGTGCTATATCATGATGAGAAAACGCCTGGCGAGAAAACCGCCGCACGAAAGCAGTAAGCCTATATCAGAAAAGAATGGAAAACACGAAATTCATTCCCTTAAGTTATAAAAGCTATATCAAACCGATATGGCTTTTTTCCTGTTTTTATTGAAAAATATACAGTGTTACGTTAAACTTAAAAAGAACAGCTCAATTACAATTGGGCGCAGTATTGGAGGAACAGCTCGATGAAATTACAGATTGCATGTATTCCGGGCGATGGAATCGGACCGGAAATTGTAGCACAGGCGAATAAAGTATTGGATCAGGTGGCAAAGAAATTCGGCCATGAAATAGAACGCAAGGAGATTTTGATGGGCGGTGCATCGATTGATGTGCACGGCGTACCGCTGACAGATGAGGCGATTGCGACAGCGAAGGCGGCAGATGCGGTTCTGATGGGTTCGATCGGCGGAGATACCAACACCTCCCCCTGGTACAAGCTCCCTCCGGAAAAGCGTCCGGAAGCAGGTCTGTTGAAGATCCGCAAAGCACTCAACTTATTTGCAAATTTAAGACCGGCTTATTTGTATCCGCAGCTTGCAGGCGCGTGCCCGTTAAAAGAAGAAATCAGCAAGGCAGGCTTTGACATGCTGATTATGAGAGAGCTGACCGGCGGTCTGTATTTTGGCGAGCGCCATACGACGACAGAAAACGGCGTGCGCAAGGCAGTCGATACCCTGACCTACACCGAAGAGGAAATCCGCCGAATCGCGATCAAGGCGTTTGATGTAGCGCGCAAGAGAAAAGGCAAAGTGACGAGCGTGGACAAGGCAAACGTGCTGGATTCCTCGAGACTGTGGAGAAGCGTGGTGGAAGAGGTGGCAAAGGATTATCCTGACGTGGAGCTGTCTCATATGCTCGTGGACAACTGTGCGATGCAGTTGGTCAAAGATCCGGCGCAGTTCGATGTGATCCTGACCGAAAATATGTTTGGCGATATTCTTTCGGATGAAGCGAGCATGGTGACCGGCTCGATCGGTATGCTGTCTTCCGCAAGCTTAAACGATACAAAGTTCGGCTTATATGAACCCAGTCACGGCAGTGCGCCGGATATCGCGGGCAAAGATCTCGCAAATCCCATTGCAACTGTGCTGAGCGCTGCCATGATGCTGCGTTATACCTTTGATCTGGATAAAGAGGCAGAAGCAGTGGAAGAAGCGGTTCGCAAGGTTCTGGCAGAAGGCTACCGCACCGGAGATATTATGGCCGTAGGGTGTACATTAGTTGGATGCAGCAAGATGGGCGATCTGCTTGCAGAGCGGATTTGATTTTTGATAACAGAATGCGAGGAACGAACAAATGAGAAGTGATAATGTAACAAAAGGCGTCCAGCAGGCACCGCACAGAAGTCTGATGAATGCACTGGGAATGACAGAGGAGGAAAAGAACAGACCGCTGATCGGTATCGTAAACTCCTATAACGAAATCGTGCCCGGACATATGAACCTGGATAAAATTACAGAAGCGGTCAAGCTCGGCGTCGCGATGGCTGGAGGCACCCCGGTTGTATTCCCGGCAATCGCAGTCTGCGATGGTATCGCGATGGGACATGTCGGCATGAAATATTCCCTCGTAACCAGAGACCTGATCTGCGACAGCACCGAGTGTATGGCGATGGCACATCAGTTCGATGGTCTGGTATGTATCCCTAACTGTGATAAAAATGTGCCCGGTCTTTTGATGGCAGCGGCAAGACTGAATATCCCGACGATTTTTGTTTCCGGCGGTCCAATGCTGGCAGGACATCTGCACGGCAGAAAGAGAAGCTTATCTTCTATGTTTGAAGCAGTAGGCTCCGTGGCAGCAGGCACCATGTCGCTGGAAGAGCTGCAGGAATACGAAGAAAAAGTATGTCCGACCTGCGGTTCCTGTTCCGGTATGTACACCGCAAACTCCATGAACTGTCTGACAGAGGCGCTGGGCATGGGATTAAAGGGCAACGGCACAATTCCGGCAGTATATTCTGCACGTATCCAGCTGGCAAAGCATGCCGGTATGCAGATTATGGAGCTGGTTCGCAAGGATATCAAGCCTCGCGACATCATGACAAAGGATGCGTTCTTAAACGCCCTGACCGTCGATATGGCGCTCGGCTGTTCTACAAACTCCATGCTGCATCTGCCTGCAATCGCGCATGAGGCAGGCGTAGAGCTGAACATGGAAATCGCAAATGAAATTTCTTCCCATACACCGAACCTGTGTCATCTGGCACCTGCAGGTCCGACCTACATTGAAGACTTAAATGAGGCTGGCGGCGTATACGCAGTTATGAATGAATTAAATAAGAAGGGACTGTTAAAGACAGACCTGATGACGGTAACCGGAAAGACCGTCGGCGAAAATATCGAAGCCTGTGTAAACCGCAATCCCGAAGTGATTCGTCCGATTGAAAATCCCTATTCTGAGACAGGCGGTATCGCTGTACTCAAAGGCAACCTGGCTCCGGATACCGGTGTTGTAAAGAGAAGCGCTGTTGTACCGGAAATGATGGTTCATGAAGGTCCTGCAAGGGTATTTGACTGCGAGGAGGACGCGATTGCTGCGATCAAGGGCGGCAAGATTGTTCCCGGCGATGTCGTTGTGATCCGTTACGAGGGACCCAAAGGCGGCCCCGGCATGAGAGAAATGCTGAATCCGACTTCTGCAATCGCAGGTATGGGTCTTGGTTCCAGTGTTGCGCTGATTACGGACGGTCGTTTCTCCGGCGCATCCAGAGGTGCGTCGATTGGTCATGTTTCCCCGGAGGCTGCTGTCGGCGGTCCCATCGCGCTGGTAGAAGAGGGCGATATCATCAGCATCAATATTCCGGAAAATCGTCTGGATATGAAGGTCTCTGATGAAGTGCTGGCAGAGAGAAGGGCAAAATGGCAGCCCAGAGAGCCGAAGGTAACCACCGGATATCTTGCACGTTACCGGGAAATGGTAACCAGCGGAAACAGAGGCGCTGTACTCGAAATTAAGAAATAAGGATAAAAAGGGGAGGACGATATGGTTCGTACAGGTGCTGAAATCGTCATAGAGTGTTTAAAAGAACAGGGCGTGGATGTTGTGTTCGGATATCCGGGCGGCTCCATTTTGAATGTATATGATGCGTTATACAATCATAGCGATGAGATTTTCCATGTGCTGACATCTCATGAACAGGGTGCTGCACATGCAGCAGATGGCTATGCGCGTGCAACCGGAAAAGTTGGTGTGTGTATGGCGACCAGTGGTCCCGGCGCGACGAATCTGGTTACCGGCATTGCGACCGCGTACATGGATTCCGTTCCGATGGTAGCGATTACCTGTAATGTAACGCTGCCGCTTCTGGGAAAAGATTCCTTCCAGGAGGTCGATATCGCAGGCGTGACGATGCCGATCACCAAACACGGTTACATTGTAAAAGATGTCAATATTCTGGCAGATACGCTGCGCAAGGCATTTCACATTGCAAAATCCGGCAGACCCGGACCGGTACTGGTAGATATTACCAAAGATGTAACGGCAGCGAGCTGTGAATATACACCCAAAGAGCCGGAATCAGTTGAACGTGCCGGACATTACACGCAGGAAGATCTAGATGCCGCGCTGGAAGTGATTTCCAAGGCGAAAAAACCCTATATTTACCTGGGCGGCGGAGCAATTCTTTCTGGCGCTTCAGAAGAGGTGCGTGCCTTTGCCAAAAAACTGGATTCTCCGGTCTGTGATACCCTGATGGGAAAGGGGGCATATGACGGTTACGATCCGCTCTATACCGGTATGATCGGTATGCACGGCACAAAGACCTCCAACCTCGGAGTGAGCGAATGTGACCTTCTGGTGGCACTGGGCGCGAGATTTTCTGACCGTGTCATCGGCAATGCATCCTTATTTGCAAAGAATGCAAAGATCCTGCATATCGATATTGATGCTGCTGAGATCAATAAAAATATCCATGCGGACGTGTCCATTGTCGGAGATCTGAAGGATGTTTTGACAAAGCTGATCGCACGGATGGAACAGATGCATCATCCGGAGTGGACGGCGCATATTCTGGAATTAAAAGAAAAGTATCCGCTCAAATATGACGACAGCCAGTTGAGCTGCCCTTATATTATAGAAGAATTAGACCGCATTACGAAAGGCAATGCAATTATCACAACCGACGTCGGACAGCATCAGATGTGGGCGGCGCAGTATTATCATTATACGAAGCCCCGCACGTTTTTGTCCTCCGGCGGTCTTGGCACGATGGGCTACGGTATCGGGGCATGCATCGGCGCGAAAACAGGCTGCCCGGACAAAATCTGCGTTAATATCGGCGGAGACGGATGCTTCCGTATGAACCTGATTGAGCTTGCAACAGCCAGCAGATATCAGATTCCGATCATCCAGATCATCATCAACAATCATGTTCTGGGCATGGTGCGCCAGTGGCAGACGCTCTTTTATGGAAAACGCTATTCCCAGACGGTTCTGGAGGATGCAGTGGATTACTGCAAGGTAGCAGAAGGATTGGGATGCGCGGCAATCCGCGTCACCGCGAAGGAGGAGGTTGCTCCGGCAATTGAAAAGGCAATCGCACTTCAGAAGCCGGTTGTCATCGACTGCAGAATTCCTGAAGACGATAAGGTATTTCCGATGGTTCCGGCGGGTGCAGCGATCAGCGAGGTTTTCGATGGGGATGACCTTGCAAGCAAATAAATTAACGTAGTAGTTGACTAAAGCGAAAAATACGGGTACAATAGACCGAAAGGTCGGTATCCGTATTTTTATTCAGGCATGAGCGGTATTCGATATCATTTTTTTTAATCCAAATGTCCGTATCACAAAAACACATGTTTGATTAGAACGGGCAGATCGGCTTTTTAGAAAATTCAAGTGCCGCACAGGCGGCGGAATGAGAGGTAAAAATGTCCAGAGTGTACAATTTCAGTGCAGGCCCGGCTGTCCTGCCGGAAGAAGTGCTGCAGGAAGCAGCAGACGAAATGCTTGATTACAGAGGCTGTGGAATGTCAGTTATGGAGATGAGCCATCGTTCCGGTACCTATCAGAAAATCATCGATGAGGCGGAGGCTGATTTACGTCAGCTGATGGGAATCCCCGATAACTATAAAGTGCTGTTTTTACAGGGTGGCGCAAGCCAGCAGTTTGCGATGATTCCGATGAACCTGATGAAAAACCGCGTAGCGGATTACATCATAACCGGACAGTGGGCGAAAAAGGCATGGAAAGAGGCTTCCATTTACGGAAAGGCAAATGCGGTTGCATCCTCCGAGGATCAGACCTTTTCCTATATTCCGGACTGCTCCGATCTGCCGATCGACCCGGATGCGGATTATGTATATATTTGTGAAAATAACACCATTTACGGAACCAAATTCAAAACGCTTCCAAATACAAAGGGAAAACCCCTTGTTGCGGATGTTTCCTCCTGCTTCTTATCCGAGCCGGTTGATGTGACCAAATATGGCATGATTTACGGTGGCGTTCAGAAGAATATTGGACCTGCCGGCGTAGTTATCGCAATTATCCGGGAAGACCTGATTACAGAAGATGTGCTGCCCGGCACGCCCACCATGTTAAAATATAAAATTCATGCGGATGCGAAATCCCTTTACAACACGCCTCCGGCATACGGAATTTACATCTGCGGCAAAGTGTTTAAGTGGCTGCAAAAGCGCGGCGGTCTGGAAGCAATGAAAGAATACAACGAGAAAAAAGCGAAAATTCTGTATGATTTCCTGGATGAAAGCAAGCTGTTCAAAGGCACCGTCCGCAAGGAAGACCGTTCGTTGATGAACGTTCCGTTTATCACAGGCAATACCGATCTGGATGCAAAATTTGTTGCAGAGGCAAAGAAAAACGGTCTGGAGAACTTAAAGGGACACAGAAGCGTCGGCGGCATGCGCGCAAGCATTTACAATGCAATGCCGATGGAGGGCGTGGAAAAGCTGGTTGCCTTTATGAAAGAGTTTGAAGCGCAGAATCAGTAAGCAGAGTGGGAGGTTTCAATGAGAAATTATTATTGCATGAATCCGATCGCACAGGTCGGACTCGATAATTTTTCGAAAAATTATATCAAAACAGACGAAATTACAGAAGCAGAAGGCATCCTGGTTCGAAGCGCATCGATGCATGAGATGGAGCTGCCGGATGGACTTTTAGCGGTTGCAAGAGCAGGAGCCGGCGTCAACAATATCCCGCTGGAGAAATGCGCGGAAAAAGGTATCGTCGTGTTCAATACACCGGGTGCAAACGCAAACGGCGTAAAAGAGCTGGTCATTGCCGGAATGCTTTTAGCAAGCCGTGACGTCGTATCGGGCATCAACTGGGTGAAAGAAAATCAGGAAGATGAAAATATTGCGAAGGATGCGGAGAAAGCGAAGAAGAAGTTTGCCGGTACAGAGGTGATGGGCAAACGCCTCGGTATCATCGGACTCGGCGCGATCGGCGTCAAGGTTGCTAACGTGGCGCGTCATCTCGGAATGGAAGTGCTCGGCTATGATCCGTATGTATCGGTCGATGCGGCGTGGAAGTTAAGCCGCGATGTCAGACATGTGCTGGATGTCAATGAAATCTATGAGCAGTGCGATTATATCACAATCCATGTGCCGCTGATGGACAGCACAAAAAATATGATCAGCGCAGAAGCTATCTCCCGGATGAAGGACGGCGTGATTTTGTTAAACTTTGCAAGAGATCTGCTGGTGGATGAAGAAGCTGTGTTAGACGGAATTACCGCCGGAAAAATCCGCCGCTACGTTTCGGATTTCCCGAATCCGGTCACGGCAGGAAAGCCGGGCTGCATCGTCATCCCGCATCTGGGCGCTTCGACCGAGGAGTCGGAAGAAAACTGTGCGGTTATGGCAGTCAGACAGCTGCAGGAATATCTCGAAAACGGAAATATTCTCCACAGCGTCAACTTCCCGGACTGCGATATGGGTGTGTGCACGGCAGAAAGCAGAGTCGTGATTTTCCATAAGAATATCGCAAACATGATTGCGAAGTTCTCCTCCGTCCTCGGCTGGAACAACTTAAACATCGCAAATATGATGAACAAATCCAAAGGCGATGTTGCATATACGATGGTCGACCTGGAGTCCCACGTAAGCAGCAGTATTGTCAATCAGTTAAAGACGATCGACGGCGTGTTCCGCGTGCGGGTGGTGAAGTAAAACGCAGGCGTTCTGTAACGGAGAGTCGCAGACCCCGGAGAAAGGCAGTATGGTGCCAGTCTTCGGGGTCTTTTCTGTATGGTACTGTGGGTATATTCTGTGTTTGAGCGTGCGATCCGTGCTGCGTTTGCACAAGATATTTATTTCTGTCCCTGTGCCGGTGTATTCTGCGCTGCCAGCTGTTTTTTAAACAGGGTGCGGAAAATCAGGCGGGAGAGCGGTCCGCAGTAGAACATCTGCCAGAAAAATGCCATCGGCAGGTTGCAGCCAAAGGTGTGCGCCCATGTGCCGAAGCTGGGCTCCTTGAACAGCAGGGTAGCGACGAGACTCATGATCGGGCACATGATGCAGATGATCATCAGGGAAATCGCGTGGGACTGCTGAAGTACACCGCTTAGACATTTTCCCTTGCCTATTGTGCCCGGGAAGGGTAAAATAAAAATAAGAGGGGCGCGGCAAAAGCGTCCGGCAGGAGGGTATCGAATGAACGAAAAACTGTATAGGCTGATGAACTGGCCTGGAATAGAGGCAATTATTTATTCTGAGGAGGACGATCCGCACCGGCTTTTGGGACCGCACCGGGAAGGCAATGCGACGGTGGTGCAGGCATTTTATCCGGGCGCTGTCTCGATGGAACTGAAGCTGCCCGGTCAAAAGACCGTGGAAATGGAGCAGGCGGACGAGGCTGGCTATTATGCCGCACTGGTTGGCGGTAAGGAAATCGGAAGCTATACATTAAAGGCTTCTTTGGAAGATGGCACAACAGAAGAATTTGAAGATCCCTATCGGTTTGCTCCGGTCATTACCAAAGAGGATACGGCGCGGTTTGCGGCAGGAATCCATTATGAAGCTTACCGTATCCTTGGTGCGCATATGATGACCATCGACAAAACCCAGGGCGTGCATTTTGCAGTCTGGGCACCGAATGCGCTGCGGGTCAGTGTTGTGGGAGATTTTAACCATTGGGATGGACGCAGACATCAGATGCGCCGCCTGTGGGATTCCGGTATTTTTGAAATTTTTATCCCCGGAGTTAGAGAGGGCGAGAATTATAAGTTTGAGCTGAAATTAAAGGGCGGTCTGACTTACCTGAAGGCAGATCCCTATGCGTTTGGACAACAGCTCCGCCCGGACACGGCATCTGTTGTTCGCAACATCGATGGCTTTGCCTGGGAAGATGAAGCATGGATCTTGGCACGAGAAAAAAGCTGTCCTGAAAAAGAGCCGATGAGCGTTTATGAAATGTATCTGGGCTCCTTTGCAAAGCCCGAGGATGGCCGCAGATATTATAACTATCGGGAGTTTGCACCGAAGGTTATTTCCTATGTGAAGGAAATGGGCTATACCCATGTGGAGCTGATGCCGGTTATGGAGCACCCGCTGGATGGATCCTGGGGCTATCAGGTCATCGGCTATTATGCGCCGACTGCACGTTATGGCACACCACAGGATTTTATGTATTTTGTCAACGAGCTGCACAAAGCAGGAATCGGCGTGATTCTGGACTGGGTTCCGGCCCATTTTCCGAGAGATGCTTATGGACTGTCCGGGTTCGACGGGACATGCCTGTATGAGCACAAAGACCCGAGACAGGGGGCGCATCCGCATTGGGGAACGCTGATCTATAATTACGGCAGACCGCAGGTAAGCAACTACCTGATTGCCAATGCGCTTTACTGGGTGGAGCAGTTCCATGCAGACGGAATCCGGATGGACGCGGTCGCTTCAATGCTGTATCTCGATTACGGAAAGCAGGATGGCGAATGGATTGCCAACATGTACGGCGGCAATGAAAATCTGGAAGCGATCGAATTTTTAAAGCATACAAACAGCATGATTCAAAAACGCGGCAGGGGCGCGGTTACGATCGCGGAGGAATCCACAGCATGGCCGAAGGTGACGGGCGATTTAAACGATGGTGGTCTTGGCTTTACGATGAAATGGAATATGGGCTGGATGAACGATTTCCTCGACTACATGCAGTATGACCCATATTTCCGTGCGTATCATCACAACGATCTGACGTTTTCGATGGTTTATGCGTATTCCGAAAAGTTCATGCTCGTGTTATCCCATGACGAGGTTGTTCACGGCAAAGCGTCGATGCTTAGCAAGATGCCGGGAGAGGAAGCGGACAAATTCGCGAACCTGCGCGCAGGCTACGGTTATATGATGACGCATCCGGGCAAGAAGCTTTTGTTTATGGGACAGGATATCGCAGAGTACGACGAGTGGAACGAAGAGCGGGGCGTGGAATGGGAACTGCTAAAATATGATTATCATGAGCAGATACGCCGGTTTGTGAAGCGGTTAAATGAGCTGTATCGTAAAAACCCTGCGCTGTATGCGGAAGACGACAGCTGGGACGGCTTCGAATGGATTGACTGCATTGATGCAAACGAATGCACGCTTTCCTATCTGAGAAAGAGCGACAAAGAGGAAGAGACGCTTTTGGTATGCCTGAACTTTGCAAATGTGGACAGACCGGAGTATCGGGTGGGTGTACCTTTTGAAGGAAAATATACGGAAGTTTTAAACTCTGACGATATCGCCTTTGGCGGAAAAGGAAGAATTAACTCCTATGTACTGGAAGCGGAAGAAGTCGCATCCGACGGCAGGGAAAATTCGATCCTGATGCATCAGGCGCCGCTGTCTGTGAGCATTTTTGCCTATACGCCTTACACGGACGAAGAAAAAGAAGAGCGCAGAAAGATCGCCGAGGCTGCCCAAAATGCGGCGGAAGAGGCTGTGAGAAAAGCTACAGAGGAAGCTGCGAAAAAAGAAGCAATCGCTAAAAAAGCAGCGGAGGAGGCTGCAAAGAAGGAAGAAGCTGCGAGAAAAGCTGCAGAAGAGGCAGCTGAAAAGGAAGCGGTGGCAAGGCAGGCAGCAGAAGAGGTCGTAAGAAAAACGGCTGCTGCCAAAAAAGCGGTGGAAGAGGCTGCGAAGAAAGCAGCTGCCATGAAAAAGAAAACCCTGAAGGAAGAGCTGACCGAAAAGGCAGAGCAGGCGGACAGCGCGATTCTTGAGGGAAAAGAAAAAGAAAAGCCTGCACGCCGCACGACCCGCAAAAAGACAGCGACCGCGAAGGCTGTCGCACCGAAAGAGCCGACGGCTAAGAAGCTTGCGTCTGTAGCTAAGAAGTCTACCTCTTCCGCGAAAGTGACGAAAGGAACCAAAGCATGAGGAAGGTGCTGATGTCCGGCGCAGCATTTTTGACATCCTCTGTGACGCTGACAGGCGAGGAGATAGAAAGCCTCGCGTCGGACGAATCCTTAAAGAATATGGAAAAACAGCTGAGCCTGCTGGAACGCTACTTAAACGAGCTGCCGGACAAGCTTCTGGGGCTGGGCGTCCGCACGGTGCTGGCGCTCATCCTGTTTGCGATCGGCAGCAGACTGATTGCGATGATCCGGCATTTTTTCAGACGGGCGATGGAGCGTTCCAGCGCGTCGGAGGAAGCGGCGCAGTTTCTGGACTCCTCGATTAAGTTTGTTTCGTATACGATTCTGGTGTTCATGATTCTGCAGCTGTTTGGTGTGGAGGCAGCAAGCATTGCGACGGTGATCGGTTCGGTCGGCGTAACGATCGGTCTGGCGATCCAGGGAAGCTTAAGTAACTGTATTGGCGGAATCCTGATTATGATGCTGAAGCCGTTTCATGTCGGAGATTATATCATCGAAGGGGGCGGTAACGAAGGGATTGTTCAGCAGATATCTGTCTTTTATACGAAGCTTGCAACCTATGACAATCAGATTATTCTGATCCCGAACGGAAACCTCGCAAACAGCAGCCTGACGAACGTGACGGATGAGGCGGAACGGCGTGTGGATTTGAAAGTCGGAATTTCGTATGATTCTGATATCCGCAGCGCACGGAAAGCAGTGCAGGAAATTGCGAAGAAAAACCCGTATGTGCTTCCGGAACGGGAGATCACAGTCAACGTAGACGAACTGGCAGACAGCAGTGTTGTCCTTGTTGTGAAATTCTGGGCGAAGAAGGAAAACTACTGGCAGGCGCGCTATACGATGCTGGAGGATATCAAATACGGCTTCGATGAAGCGGGCATCCGCATTCCGTATCCGCAGATGGATGTACATCTGGAGTCCGGGACTTGACTTACAAGAAAATCCATGTATAATTATTCCATATCTGCATAGAGCAGAAAAAGTCGGCGTGCGAGCCTTATCGCCCGCCGCTTTTTTTCCTCTTTACGCACCGGCTTGAGCGTATACATAGCCTGCCGGGGCAAAAGGTGGATACAAAGCTCGTTTGAACGGGCAATTTCACAGATGAAAGGAGACAAATGTAAAAAGTATGATAAAAGAACTGATGAAGTCGATCAGGGAATACAAGCGCGATTCGATCCTGACACCGATTCTGGTATCTCTGGAAGTGGTCATGGAATGTATCATCCCGTTTGTAGTCGCTCAGCTGGTCAATGAAATCAAAGCCGGAAGCGGTATGAGCGTCATTTCACGGTACGGTCTGATTCTGGTGGTGATGGCGATTATGTCTCTCGCATTCGGAGCCGGTGCCGGTTCGGTCTGCGCGTCCGCGTCCTGCGGATTCGCCAAAAACCTGCGCAAGGATATGTTTTACCGGATTCAGGATTTTTCCTTTGAAAACATCGACAAATTTTCTACCTCGTCTTTAGTGACGAGAATGACGACGGACGTTATGAACGTCCAGCTGGCATTTATGATGCTGATCCGACTTGCGATCCGCAGCCCGCTGATGTTGATCTTTTCCTTTACGATGGCGTTTATTATGGGCGGAAAGATGGCGCTGATCTTCCTGGTGGTCATCCCGATTCTGGGGATCGGACTGTTTGCCGTGATCCATAAGGTAGGCCCGCTGTTTAAACGGGTATTCCGTAAGTACGACGCTCTGAACAATTCGATTCAGGAAAATGTCAAGGGCATGCGCGTGGTAAAATCCTTTGTGCGCGAGGCGTACGAAAAAGAAAAATTCCATCATGCGGCAGAAGAGGTTTGTCAGGATTTCACCCGCGCGGAGAAGATTCTGGCGATCAACAGCCCTCTGATGCAGTTCTGCCTGTATGTGGTTATGATTTTTGTCCTGTCCTTTGGTTCTTATACGATCATCACGAGCGGCGGTCTGGATCTGGACGTCGGACAGTTTTCTGCCCTTTTAGTATACAGCTTCCAGATATTAAATAGCCTGATGATGTTCTCAATGGTATTTGTCATGGTGACGATGGCTGCGGAATCCGCACAGCGAATCGTGGAAGTGTTAAAAGAGGACAGTACGCTGACAAGTCCTGCAGATCCGGTGGAGGAAGTGGCAGATGGTTCGATCGATTTCGACCATGTCAGCTTCAAATATTCTCTGCAGGCGGAGAAGATGGCGCTTGCCGATATCGATCTGCATATCCGTTCTGGGGAGACGATTGGAATTATCGGTGGCACCGGTTCTTCGAAGTCTTCCCTGATCCAACTGATTTCCAGACTTTATGACGCGACAGAGGGCGTTGTAAAGGTTGGCGGAAAAGACGTCAGAGAATATGATCTGGAAGCGCTGCGCAACCAGGTAGCAGTTGTATTACAGAAAAATATTCTGTTTTCCGGAACGATCAAGGAAAACCTGCGCTGGGGCAACCAGAACGCGACGGATGAGGAATTAAAGGAAGCATGCCGTCTGGCGCAGGCGGATGAATTTATCATGCAGTTCCCGGATCAATACGATACGCATATCGAACAGGGAGGCAGCAATGTGTCCGGCGGTCAGAAGCAGAGACTTTGTATCGCAAGAGCGCTGTTAAAGAAGCCGAAGATCCTGATTCTCGACGATTCGACCAGTGCGGTGGATACCAAGACGGACGCACAGATCCGCAAGGCGCTGCGTGAGTACATTCCGGAAACGACCAAGATCATCATCGCACAGAGAATTTCCTCCGTACAGGATGCGGATCGGATTCTGGTCATGGACGGCGGTACGATCTGCAATATCGGCACCCATGAAGAGCTTCTCAAGACGAGCGAGATTTACCGGGAAGTATATACTTCCCAGAACAAGGGAGGTGATTCTGATGAAAAATAAGGGACAGGCGAAAAAAGGAACGATGAAGCGTCTGATCAGGATGCTGTTCGAGTTTTATCCGGTACTTCTGCCGTTAGTTTTGGTCTGCATCGTACTGAATGCGCTGATCAGCTCGATTCCCGCTGTTTTTCAGCAGAATATCATCGCAGTGGTCGAGCAGTACTGGCAGACGAAGGACTGGGCGGCGGCAGCGCCGACGGTGACCAGACTGGTCCTCATCCTGGTTGTACTGTATGCGCTGTCTCTGGCAGCAGGCTATGCGTATTCCTATGGAATGGCGATTATCACACAGGGATCTCTGAAGAAGATGCGGGAAAAGATGTTCAATCGTATGCAGGATTTGCCGATCAAGTATTTTGATACACATAACCACGGCGATATCATGAGCTATTATACTAACGATATCGACACGCTGCGCCAGCTGATTTCCCAGAGTATTCCGCAGCTGATGATTTCCTGTATCACCGTGGTTACGATTTTTTCCATCATGCTGTATTACAGCATGTGGCTGCTTTTTGTCGTGCTCTGTGGCGTTGCACTGATGTTTGTCGTTACCAAAAAGGTCGGCAGCAGCTCGGCACATTTTTTCTTAAAGCAGCAGATCGCAGTCGGCAAGACAGAGGGCTTTGTGGAAGAGATCATGAACGGACAGAAGGTTGTCAAGGTGTTCAGTCATGAGACCGAGACAAAAAAGGATTTTGACCGGGTCAACGACGAGCTGTTTGAAATGTCCTGTCAGGCAAACCGTTATGCGAACATGCTGATGCCGATTCTGATGAATATGGGCAATATCCTTTATGTTGTCGTAGCGCTTGCTGGCGGCATGCTGTTATTGTCCGGCGCACCGAACTTGAGTTTGTCAGGCATGGCACTTTCCATCAGTATTACCGTACCTTTTTTGAATATGACAAGACAGTTCTGCGGCAATATCGGACAGGTGTCCAATCAGGTCAACTCAGTTGTCATGGGTCTTGCGGGGGCAGATCGTATTTTCAGCCTGCTGGATGAAGAGCCGGAGACAGACGATGGCTATGTAACCCTGGTCAATGCAAAAGAAGAAAATGGTGAACTGGTCGAATGCAGCGAGCGTACAGATATCTGGGCATGGAAGCATCCGCACAGCGCGGACGGCAGCGTGACCTATACGCGTCTGACGGGCGACGTGCGCCTGAAGGATGTGGATTTTGGTTACAATCCGGATAAAATCGTCCTGCATGATGTCAGTCTGTACGCAGAGCCCGGACAGAAGGTGGCGTTTGTAGGCGCGACCGGCGCCGGAAAGACGACGATCACAAACCTGATCAACCGGTTTTATGATATCGCGGACGGCAAAATCCGTTATGACGGAATTAATATCAACAAGATAAAAAAAGCGGATCTGCGCCGTTCTCTTGGCATTATTCTGCAGGATACGGTGCTCTTTACCGGCACTGTCATGGAAAATATCCGCTATGGCAAGCTGGATGCGACAGATGAAGAGTGTATCGGGGCTGCAAGGCTTGCGGGTGCGCATGATTTCATCACACGTCTGCCCGAAGGCTACCAGACGGTAATCGACGGTAACGGATCGAATCTGTCCCAGGGACAGAGACAGCTGATTTCGATTGCGCGTGCTGCAGTTGCAGATCCGCCGGTTATGATTATGGACGAGGCGACATCTTCGATCGATACCAGAACAGAGGCGATTGTGCAGAAAGGTATGGATGCGCTGATGCACGGACGAACCGTATTCGTTATCGCACACAGACTGTCCACAATTCGGAATTCCGATGTGATCATGGTTCTCGAGCATGGACGGATTATCGAGCGCGGCAGCCATGATGAGCTGATCGCGCAGAAAGGAAAGTATTATCAGCTTTATACCGGCGCATTCGAGCTGGAATAAAGTGTAGTATGAGACTGCGCAGCTTCTTTTGCGCATGAAATAGCGCTCCCTTTGTAGCTGTCTGTAAACAGATTTTTATGCGAGCATAAAATCTGTTCGCAGACAGCTACGAGTGAATTGGGAAAACAAAAAGGCACTGGAATACCAGTGCCTTAAACAATAGAATGCCCGCAGAGCGTGCATTCTATTGTCATGAATTAAAATTCCTATAAAGAAAAGCCGGAAAAGGGACTCGAACCCTCGACCTACTGATTACGAATCAGTTGCGCTACCAACTGCGCTATTCCGGCAGAACTCCAACAATAGATATTATACTGATATTTCATCGGTTTGGCAAGTCTTTTTTGAAAAAAGTTTCGTCTTGACAGCATTTCTGAATTGTGGATAATGTAAGGAAGAGTAAAAAAGTAAATAAACTCACAAATGAAAGGCCGGTTACGCGGCAGAATGGGAGGAAGCATGACAGCTTATAAAGACAGAAGCAAAGAAGAGTTACTGCAGGAAAAGAGTCAGCTGGAGGCTCAGTATAAGGAGTTCCAGGGTAAAGGACTGAAACTGGATATGTCCCGCGGTAAACCGAGCGCAGCGCAGCTGGATCTTTCCATGGGTATGATGGATGTACTGGACAGCTTTACAGATCTGAAGTGTGAGGCAGGAATTGATTGCCGTAACTATGGTGTTATGGATGGCATCCCGGAAGCAAAGCGTCTGTTGGGAGAACTGATCGAAGTGCCTGCAGATAATATCATTATCTACGGCAACTCCAGTCTGAATGTAATGTTCGATGTAGTGAGCCATGCCTTCACCCACGGTATTATGGGGATGACTCCCTGGCATAAGTTAGACAAGGTAAAATTCCTTTGCCCGGTTCCAGGCTATGACCGTCATTTTTCGATTACAGAATATTTTGGCGTAGAGATGATCAATGTTCCGATGACTCCCCAGGGCCCGGATATGGATCTGGTGGAAAAGCTGGTCAGCGAGGATGAAGCCATCAAGGGTATCTGGTGCGTACCGAAGTATTCCAACCCGCAGGGCTACACCTACTCCGACGAAACCGTCCGCAGATTCGCTGCCTTAAAGCCTGCGGCAAAGGATTTCCGTATTTTCTGGGACAATGCTTACAACGTACATCATCTGTATGACGAGCCTCAGGATGTTATCCTGGAGCTGCTTTCCGAGTGTGAAAAGGCTGGCAACCCGGATATGGTTTATAAATTCAGCTCTACCAGTAAAATCAGCTTCCCCGGTTCCGGCGTCGCTGCAATTTCTGCTTCCAAGGCAAACCTGGATGATTTAAGAACACATCTGACGATTCAGACGATCGGTCACGATAAGTTAAATCAGCTGCGTCATGTGCGTTACTTTAAAGATATCCACGGCATCGAGACGCAGATGAAAAAGCATGCAGAGATTCTGCGTCCCAAATTTGAAGCAGTACTGGAAATCCTCGACAGAGAGCTGGGGGATCTGGAGATCGGTACCTGGACAAAGCCTCACGGCGGCTACTTTATTTCCTTTGAATCTCTGGACGGCTGTGCAAAGGCGATCGTTGCAAAAGCAAAGGAAGCCGGAGTTGTCATGACCGGTGCCGGGGCAACCTACCCTTATAAGAAGGATCCTCATGACTCCAACATCCGTATCGCCCCTTCCTTCCCTCCGATCGACGAGCTGGTTCAGGCAACGGAGCTGTTTGTTCTGTGCGTAAAGCTGGTAAGTGTAGACAAGCTTCTGGAAAACATGTAAAATAGCACAATAGAATGCACGGTGCATGAGGCTTCTATTGCCATGAATAATGATGCGCGCCTGAGATTGTAGCAGCTGGGCGCGCATTTTTATCATATAGGAAACTTTGTTTCTATACGATTAAAACGCTTCGCGAGGATGTGCACTCGGCGCAAGGGTAGATGGCTGCAAAAGCAACAATAGAATGCACACTCTGCGAGCATTCTATTGTCATGAACCAGAGTTTTTGTAGGGGGATCAGGATGTCACAGGAGGAACAGACAATAAAGCTGGATCAGCGGGATGTGCTGGACGCAGCGATGACAGCAGGGCATATTTTGCTGGAAAACGGCGCGGAAATATTCCGTGTGGAAGAGACGATCGACCGGATCTGTCATCATTTCGGCGTACAGTCAGAAAACGCCTTTGTACTCAGTAACGGCATTTTTCTGACGTCCGGAGATGAGCATGAAAAACGCTTTGCCCGGGTGGAGCATATTCCAGTTCGCGGTGCACAGCTTCATCGGGTTGCGGCGGTCAATCAGCTCTCACGGGAAATAGAAGAGGGAAAATACACACTGCCGGAAATCCGGGAAAAGCTGGAACAGATCCGAAATGCGCCGGGCGCTTCCAAAAGGGCGCTGGTGCTGATGTCCGGTCTTGGCAGCGGCTGTTTTTGTCTGATGTTCGGCGGAATGTGGCAGGACTGTGTCGCAGCCTTTGTGATCGGGTGTCTGCTGTATCTGTATTTGCTTTGGTTAAACGGCAGATGCTCTAAAATTGTGGAAAATATCGGCGGCGGAATCATTATTACGGTGTGTAGTCTTTTGTTTATCCATATGCCGTTCGGAATGGATATGAGCCATATGATCAGCGGTTCCATCATGCCTCTCGTGCCGGGACTCGCATTTACGAACGGAATCCGGGACATTGCGGACGGCGATTACATTTCCGGGACCGTCCGCATGATCGACGCGGTGCTTGTTTTTTTGTCTGTGGCGGCAGGCGTCGGCTGTGTGCTGAGCATTTATCATCATCTGACGGGAGGTGTCATGCTATGACGGATTTGCTTCAGATTCTTGCGGCTGGAATCGGCACGGTCGCGTTCGGCGCGTTATTTGGCGTGCCTTCCAAATATTATCCCTACTGCGGTCTGATCGGAGCGTCCGGCTGGGCGGTCTATGTTTTTTTGTGGATGCGGACGGGCTTTTGGTCGGAAGCGGTCGTTGTCTTTTTGGCGACAGTGTTGGTTATTCTGATGTCCCGTTTTTTTGCTGTGCGGGAGCGTTGCCCGGTGACGATTTTTTTAATCTGCGGTATTTTACCGCTCGTGCCGGGAGCCGGAATATACTGGACGTGCTATTACCTGGTGACGGGACAGCTGGGCGAAGCTTCTACCCGCGGATTTTCTGCCCTCAAGGCGGCGGTTGCGATTGTGCTTGGAATTGTGTTCGTATTTGAAATTCCGCAGCGTTTCTTCAAGGGAAAGGCGGTCAGAAAAAATGACAAACTGTGAAGCGTGCGCTTATTACAGCTATGATGAGGATTATGAATGTTATATCTGCGAAATGGATCTGGACGAGGACGAGATGCTGAAATTTTTGAGCAGCACGTTTGATGCCTGTCCCTATTACCGTTCCGGGGATGAATACAGCGTTGTGCGGCACCAGATGTGACGGCGCATGGGAAATATCGTTTTTTAAATCTGGACGTCACTCGCTTTCATTAAATTTTTATATCCCAATTATAATCAATTTATAAAATTGGAGAATCCGCTTGACGGGTTCTCTTTTTTCGTGCTATCATCCAGACACATACAGAGCAGGAGCTCGGAAAGTTCGCCCCATGCAGAAATAGCAGGAGGCAATATCCTTTCGGAACGAAAACGTTCCATTTCTTTTGCAGATAGCCGATTGGGTCTGCAGTCTTTTTCAAACAATAGAAGATCCCCGGACGGGATGCTATTGTTTTCAGAAATTGATTTTCGTTTTTCAACGACAGTTTCCAGAGTTAAAAAATCAAACAGACAGTCAGATTTTGCTGTCAGACAGGAGGTTTATGCAAAAGCAGACACTCCTTGGACGCGCAAACCGGGTGAGGGACAAGCCTGAATTCTACCCTGTTGGTTCACGTCATTTCGTCCGGCTGTTTTCGACGTATCCTTCCGATACATCCGTCGGACGTCGTCTTGTGGGAGGAGAAAAATCCCATGCAATCAAACAATTCTAAAAAGACCTTTCGCCCTGAAACAGAGGAAAAAGGCAGAAAAAGAAATTCCCAGAAAAAACAGGCAGCTGCAGCGGGCGTTGCGATGACGGCGATTGCCGTGATTTTACTCGGTGCAGGAATCGGCTATTCCGTGCAGAGGGCGGGAAAGACCGAGAGCATTTCCCTGGAGGAAATGCAGAACAGTGTGAGCAGCGCACTGAAAGGAGAGATGGAATCGGCGGCAACGAGTCTGGAACAGTTAAACCAGAATATTGCCGACAATCAGAAAAAGCTTGACGAGGTCAATGCACAGCTTGCGCAGCGCGAGGAAAGTCTGCTGCAGGTAGAAACGATTCAGCACAGGCTGGAAGAAAATGCGTCCGGGATGACCGGAAAAGTGACCGATCTGGAAAAAACGACCCATACGAAGGTAAATGAAATCCGGACGGATATGGAGAGTATCCATACAGATGTCACAAAGACGTTGGAAGAAATTTCCAAAATCATGCAGGAAATGGATGCCCAGAAAAAACAGGACAATACCGATCACAAAGAATCCATAACGGAGATCAACAGAATCAACGAGTCGGTGCAGTCTGTCAATCAGACCGTGTCCAAGCTGGAGGACCGCCTGAACACTTCTTATGAGAACCTGAAAAATCTGGTGCAGGAAGTCCGCACAACAGAGGAGAAGAACCGGGAACTCTGGACACAGGAACAGACCCAGCTGACCGAGCAGCAAAAGCAGCTGTTAAAAGAGGTTGAGGAAAGCAGACAGGAAACAATCAGAAGTCTGGCTTTAGTTGAGAGCAATTTAAAAAATATGCTGGAATCCGATATGGTGCAGATTACAGCCACCTTTGGTTCGCTGACAGCAGAGCTGCAGACGAGAGTGCAGGAGCTTTCCGCCCTTCTGGAAAACAGAATGAACCGGGTTGACCAGAATTTAAGCGGACTGGACAAAAACGTGACCGGGCTCGGCAACAATATTTTCGGTTTAAACGAGAATGTGAACGGCCTCGGCAACAATATTTCCGGTTTAAGCGAGAATGTGAACGGCCTGAATGAGAACGTTGACGGCGTTGGCAAAAATGTGGAAAGCTTGTTTACGAGAATCGGTGAGCTGGACAACGGGATGCAGACGAACTTGACGACGCTGCAGCAGACATTTGCCAAGCAGTTCGGAGATCTGAATGTATCTGCCGGACAGAATACGGAAGAGTTGAAATCCTATCTGGAGGAGTTAAACAATGGCCTGAAACAGGATATGAATCAGGTTTTTACATCTGTGAGTAATGGTAAGAAAAAGCTGGCGTCCGCATTGCTCACAAAAGGAGTTTCCACAAACGAGGACGCAACATTTGCCCAGCTGGCGGAAGCAATTTTAAACATTGATCAGAAGCTCGTCATTGGCGTGGAAGAGATTCCGGGTACGATCCGTTATCAGTATCATTATCATGTGGATGCTTCCGGCAACCAGCCGCACACGGAAAAGAGCGATACGGCAGGGGGCTGCTATACCGGGACACATGGCCATGTGCATAGCGTGGAGGATGGCTGTTACAAAGAAGAATCCTACCATGTTCACCGGGATGACTGCTCTGGCTATCCGGTCTGGGTGGACTGGGCTCCTGGCGTGGAACCTTACTGGGGGTTTATTTATACCTGCGGGGAGCCTGCAAATGCGACCAGAAGGGTGCTGATCTGCAGCAAGCAGGCGGGTTCAACCGATTACTATGTACCGTCCTGCGGTTTGGCAGATGGACAGATCATCGGAGCGGAAATTGTGTACGATCAGGCGCATGCGCAGGTAAAAGCACAGGAGGAACAGCAGTGCAGAGATGAGCTTGTGAGACTTGCGCTTTCGATGCAGCCTGCCCTTGGAAGCAATACATCTGAAACAGAACAGATCGGAACGGACGCAGACAGCATTCCGCCAGCACCGGAGCAGATCGCAGCCGAGGCGGAGCGGAAACGTCAGGAGGAAGCTGCGGCAGAAGCAGAGCGGCGCCAGGAAAGTGTAGGCGAAGTAAAGACAGAAGCAGACCGGCGTCAGGAAAGCGAGGGCGAAGCTGCGGCAGAAGCAGACCGGTGCCAGGAAGCCGGAGGTGCATCGAAGTCAGACAGCAGCACAGACAATGTGGGCACATCCAAAGGGGCAGACGTAGACCGGCGGGAGGAGAGTGCAGACACACCGAAGTCAGACGGCAGCACAGAAAATGTGAATACAACCGCCACGTCCGCTACAGACAGCCAGAAAATATCTGAGGCATCCGAAAATTGATAAAAGAATTGCATAATGACTCTCTTTCTGCTAAAGTAAAGTTCAGACCAAAGTAAAGTTCAAACCAAAGTAAAGGGAGATCATAATATCATGGGAAGTAATGGAGTCATGCTGCTGATTATTATTATCTGTGTCATCCTGTCCGGATATTTTTCAGCAACAGAGACGGCTTTTTCAGCAATCAACAGAGTCAGAATCCGCAATCAGGCAGAAAAGGGAAACAAGAGGGCAGCACTGGTGCTGCAGCTCTCTGACAACTACGACAGCCTGTTGTCGACGATTCTGATCGGTAACAATATTGTCAATATCGGATGTTCTTCTCTGGCGACAATTTTATTTGTAAAGCTTCTTGGAGAAGAGATGGGCGCGGGAATTTCCACGCTGGTGATCACCGTTGTGGTATTGATTTTCGGTGAAATTTCGCCAAAGAGCATCGCAAAGGAATCCCCGGAAAAATTCGCTATGTTTTCCGCACCGATGATCAATGGGCTTCGGATTGTCCTGACGCCGATTAACTGGATGTTCGGGCAGTGGAAGAAGCTGTTGTCCTGTCTGTTTAAAACGTCCGGCAGTCAGGGTATTACATCGGAAGAACTGTTTACGATCGTAGAGGAAGCGCAGGAAGAGGGAAGCATTGATAAAGAAGAAGGAAGTCTTCTGCGCAGCGCATTGAGCTTTGACGATCTGGAGGCGGGAGATATTCTGACCCCACGGATCGATATGGAAGGAATCCCTGTGGAAAGTACCCAGGAGGAAGCTGCAGAAGTATTTGCAAATACCGGCTATTCCAGACTTCCGGTTTATGAAGAAACATTGGATCATATCGTTGGCATTTTGTACCATAAGGATTTTTATAATCGGGTTTACGGGACGGATACCAGCATCCGGGAAGTGATGCGTCCGGCACTGTTTACGACAGCAAACCAGAAGATCGATGAGCTGATGCAGGAGCTTCAGAAAAAGAAACTGCATATCGCGATCGTTTTGGATGAATTCGGCGGGACGGTTGGCCTGATCACACTGGAGGATATCCTCGAAGAGCTGGTGGGCGAAATCTGGGACGAACACGACGAGGTCGTTCAGGAGATCGTGCAGATTTCTGAGCGCGAATATAAATTCAGCGGACGGGCGAGCGTGAAGAAGCTTTTCGACCTGATGGATGAGGAGGATGAATCCGAGGCGGCGACCGTAGGCGGCTGGGTTATGGAACAGTTAAAGAAAATCCCTGCGGTTGGGGACAACTTTGACTATAAAGGTACCCATGTGGAAGTAACTGAGATGGAAGAAAAGCGAGTATTATCCGTGCACGTCATCCTGCCGGAAGAGGAGAAAACGGAGTAAACACGCGCTTCCCACAAAAAGAGACTTCCTGAAGGAGATTTTCTGACAGGGAGCGCTGTGCGCGGCAAAAAGAAGACAACAGGCATCCGGAGCGCTGTTTGAAGCAGCGAACTTCCGGATGCCTGCTTTAACTTATAGAAAAACACTTTGTGCAGTCCTACACTTTTTTCTTATAACAGTGCTCTGCAAACTGCAGCAGCTGATAAAGCCCCATCGCAATGATACACAAAAGCAGGATGGATGTAATGAGCATATCCAGCTGCAGTACCTGGCTTCCGTAGATGATCAGATAGCCGAGCCCGCGTCTGGCAGCGAGAAATTCGCCGATCACGACGCCGACTAACGAAAGCCCGATATTGACTTTCATATTGCTTAAAATGACCGGAATGGAAGCGGGCAGGACAACCTTGAAAAAGCAGTCCCGTCTGGTGCCGCCGAGCGTTCGGATCAGGAGAAGCTTTTCAGGATCTGCCTGCAAAAATCCGGTATAAAGGTTGATGATTGCACCGAAGATGGCGACGGAAATGCCGGCGGCGATGATCGTATCCATGCCGGTGCCGAGCCAGACGATCAAAAGAGGAGCGAGCGCGGATTTCGGGAGACTGTTTAAAACGACGAGAAACGGCTCCAAAATTTCAGACAACCGGCGGCTGTACCATAAAAGCGTGGCGGCAGAAAGGCTTACGAGGGCGACGAGAAAAAAACTGATGACCGTTTCAGTCAACGTGATACCGATATGGGTAAACAGGGAACGCTCGGATACCATGCGGACAAAGCAGGCGACGACACGGGAAGGACTGGAGAAAAAGAAGCTGTCGATGATATGGAAGTCTGCGAACAACTCCCAGACTGTCAGGAAAAGAAGCAGCATAAAAATCCGGGCAAAGTGGACGAAATGATGATGGCGTCTGTGGGCAAGCAGGAAAAGCTGCTGGTCGGACAGTGTTTGGTCAGTTGTTTTCATTGGACAGTTCCTCCCAGATCTGATTAAAAAGCTGTCCGTATTCCGGCGCGCGCCGTGCGGCAAGCGGAGAATGGTCTGCGGCAGTCAGGTGAATGGGAAATTCTGCTTTGACACGGGCGGGGCGGGCAGACAGGATGAGAACGCGATCGGCGAGGCTGATAGCTTCTGCAAGATCGTGGGTGATGAGGATGACGGATTTTTCTGCCTTACGGATCATGGCAGCAATATCGGCGGAAACGGTCAGCCGGGTCTGGTAATCCAGCGCGGAAAACGGCTCATCGAGCAACAGGATATCGGGCTCGAGCGCCATCGTGCGGATGAGGGCAGCCCGTTGGCGCATGCCACCGGAAAGCTGAGACGGCTTTTTATGCTGAAATTCCAGAAGCCCGTAGTCGGAGAGCATCCTGCGAACGCGTTCCAGGTTCCTGGTTGTATCCTTGTGGGCGATTTCCAGTCCGAGCGTAACATTTTGCCAGACGTTTCGCCATTCAAATAAAAGATCGTGCTGCAGCATGTAGCCGATGCCGGGCTGATGACCATTTTCCCCATAAAACGTAATGCCGCCGCTACCCGGGGTGAGCAAGCCGGCGATCAGGGACAAAATCGTGGATTTGCCGCAGCCGCTGGGACCGACAATCGCCAGAAATTCTTTGCGGTAAAGGCAGAAGGAAACCCGATCCAGGGCGGGCGTTTCGCCGTTTAGGGTGTGGTAGGAATAGGACAGTTCCTGTGCTTTTAAAAGGACAGAGTCCATAAGCTTTTCCCTTCTTTCTGGCAGGATTGCCCTGAAACTGGGTTCTTTTGCAGGCTAATCCTGACATGATCTGCTTTATCATATGCGGAAGCTGCTGCAATTGCGCATCGATGTTACATAGCAATGACGTAGCTGCCCTGTGGATTCGACAAAGTATTTTTTACTTTATTGCAATAAAGTAGAAAATATGATACTATCTGATATAAATCTGAAATGGAAACACAATTTCCAATCGGATGAAAGGCAACAGCCATCAACCGGAGCAATCTGGATGAAAACAGGAGAGGAGAATTGAAAAAATGAGTGAGAAGCTGAAAGTTGGCATTCTGGGTGGAACTGGCATGGTAGGTCAGCGGTTTATTTCACTGCTGGAAAACCATCCCTGGTTCGAAGTGGCTGCCATTGCAGCAAGCCCCCGTTCCGCAGGCAAGACCTACGAAGAAGCAGTCGGCGGCAGATGGAAAATGGACACACCCATGCCGGAAGCGGTAAAGAACCTGATCGTATTAAACGTTAACGATGTGGAACATGTAGCATCCCAGGTTGATTTTGTATTCAGCGCTGTCGATATGACAAAGGACGAGATCAAAAAGATCGAGGAAGCCTATGCAAAGACAGAAACACCTGTTGTTTCCAATAACTCCGCACACCGCTGGACACCGGATGTCCCGATGATGGTTCCGGAGATCAATCCGGAGCATGTGGCAGTTATCGAATCTCAGAAAAAAAGACTCGGTACCAAGAGAGGCTTCGTTGCAGTAAAACCGAACTGCTCGATTCAGAGCTATGCGCCTGTCCTGACTGCATGGAAAGAGTTTGAGCCCTATGAAGTGGTTGCTACGACCTATCAGGCGATTTCAGGCGCGGGTAAGACCTTTGCAGATTGGCCGGAGATGGTGGGAAATATCATCCCTTATATCGGCGGTGAGGAAGAGAAGAGCGAAAAGGAGCCGCTGCGTCTTTGGGGCAAAGTGGAGGACGGCGTGATCGTTCCGGCACAGAGCCCGGTTATCACATGCCAGTGTATCCGTGTGCCTGTTTTAAACGGACATACCGCAGCTGTGTTTGTGAAGTTTAAGAAAAAGCCTACCAAGGAAGAGTTAATCGACCGTCTGGTTCATTTTTCCGGCGAGCCGCAGAGACTGGAGCTTCCCAGCGCGCCCAAACAGTTTATTCAGTATCTGGAGGAGGATAACCGCCCTCAGATTGCGCTGGATGTCAACTATGAAAACGGCATGGGAATTTCGGTCGGCCGTCTGAGAGAGGATACGGTTTACGACTGGAAGTTCGTCGGCTTATCCCACAATACAGTCCGCGGAGCAGCGGGCGGCGCAGTGCTTTGCGCAGAGCTGCTCAAAGCACAGGGATATATCACAAAGAAATAAAAGAGAGACATACAGCAGAAAACGACGGGAGGTAGAAGCTACCTCCCTTTCGCTGCTTTGCAGGACAGAGGTGTATGGCAAAAAAGTTATTTATCGCAGAGAAACCGAGTGTGGCCCAGGAGTTTGCAAAAGCGCTGAAATATCAGATGAGCCGCAGGGATGGTTATCTGGAATCGGAAGAGGCGATTGTGACCTGGTGCGTTGGTCATCTGGTTACGATGAGCTATCCGGAAGTGTACGATATCAAATATAAAAAGTGGTCGGTCGATACGCTGCCGTTTATCCCGGAAACTTTTAAATATGAAGTGATTTCGGGCGTCAAAAAACAGTTCGATATCGTCAGCTCGCTGTTGAACCGTCCGGACGTCGATACAATTTACGTCTGTACAGACTCCGGGCGAGAGGGAGAGTATATTTACCGGCTTGTGGAGCAGGAAGCGAACATTCACGGAAAAAAGCGCCGCAGAGTCTGGATTGATTCTCAGACGGAGGAAGAGATTCTGCGCGGGGTGCGGGAGGCAAAGGATTTGTCGGAATATGATAATCTGGCGAACGCAGCTTACCTGCGCGCCAAGGAAGATTATCTGATGGGCATCAATTTTTCCCGTGCGTTGACTTTAAAATACGGCAACCATGTCAAAAACTACTTGCGCCGCGACCGTGCGGTGATTTCAGTTGGCCGTGTAATGACCTGTGTATTGGGCATGGTCGTCAATCGGGAACGCGAAATCCGTTCGTTTGTAAAAACGCCTTTTTACCGTGTGACGGGAGCCTTTGGAATTCCGATGGGCGACGGAAAGGAAAAGCCGTTCGAGGGAGAATGGCGCGCAGTAGAGGGAAGTGCCTGGAACCTTTCGCCGCTTTTATATAAAGAAAACGGATTTTCGGAAAAAAAAGATGCCGAGGCACTGATGGAAAAGCTGGGTGCAATTTTGCCGGAAGGTGTGATGTCCCCCGAATTTTCAGGCGCTTTTCTGGAAAAATGTGAAAAAAAGAAAGAACAGAAAAATCCGCCGCTGTTATATAATCTGGCGGAGCTGCAAAATGATTGCTCCCGGATGTTTAAGATCAGTCCGGATGAAACGCTCAAAATCGCGCAGGAGCTTTATGAAAAAAAACTGACGACCTATCCGAGAACGGACGCCCGTGTTTTATCCAGCGCAGTTGCAAAGGAAATCCATAAAAATATCGGCGGACTTCGCAATTTCGCTCCGGTCAGCGCATACGCAGTGCAGATTCTGGAAGAAAATAGTTATCAGAAAATTGCAAAAACCCGTTATGTCAACGACAAACAGATCACGGATCACTATGCGATTATCCCGACCGGACAGGGCTTTTCGGCGCTGCGGAGTCTTTCTCCCGCGTCGGCAAAGGTCTATGAAGTGATTGCAAGACGTTTTCTGAGCATCTTTTATCCGCCGGCGATTTCCCAGAAGGTATCACTGACGGTGCTTGTAAAATCGCAGCAGCTGCCGCAGGGTGAACGCTTTTTTGCTTCGTTTAAGGTGCTGACGCAGGAAGGGTATCTGGGCGTCAGCCGCCCATCCTTTTTCAGCTCTAAAAAAGAAGAAAAAGAGGAGAAAAACGGAGAGGAAGAGGAATTTTCCTGCGACGAGGCATTTTTAAAGGTGTTACAGACTATGAAAAAAGGAGAACAGCTTCCGCTGCATTCTCTTTCTATCAAAGAAGGCGAAACCTCGCCGCCGAAGCGCTATAATTCCGGCTCGCTGATCCTGACAATGGAAAATGCGGGACAGTTTATTGAGGACGAAGAGCTGCGGGCACAGATCAAGGGCAGCGGCATCGGAACCTCTGCGACGCGTGCGGAAATCTTAAAAAAGCTTGTCACGATCGAGTATCTGGCGTTGAATAAAAAGACACAGACGATCACGCCAACGCTGATGGGCGAAATGATTTACGATGTGGTTTCAGATTCGATCCGACCACTGTTAAATCCCGCGCTGACTGCCAGCTGGGAAAAAGGGCTGACCGGTGTTGCGGAGGGGACGATTACATCCGGAGAATATATGGATAAACTGGATGATTTTGTACGCAGGAGGACGAATATCGTTAAACAGCTGCACAATCAGTCCATCTTATATCAGCAGTTCGATGCGATAGCCGGTTTTTACCAGAAAAAAGAAACCACACCGGCTGTCAAAAAAGCAGGAACAGCAAAAAAAAGGACAGAAAAGAAAGAAAATGCGGAAGGCTAGGGCTTTTCTGCAAAACGTTCGCCGCATTCAGGCGGCAGAAACAGGAGGAAAAAGAAGATGGAAGCAATGAAGATCAGAAACCTGTACAATCTGGAAGAAACAATCGCTGCACCGCTTTTGGAGCAGTATGAGTATCCGTGGGAGGTTCTGCCCTATATCAAGGAATTCATCAAAGCACTCGGGAACGCTCTGCCGGAGGATCGCTTCGAAAAAAGAGGAGAGGATATCTGGGTGGCAAAAAGCGCGACTGTTGCGCCGACTGCCTGCTTAAACGGTCCCTGTATCGTGGATGAGGAAGCGGAAATCAGACATTGCGCGTTTGTCAGAGGCAGCGCAATCATCGGAAAAGGCGCAGTTGTCGGTAATTCTACCGAGTTAAAGAACGTCATTCTGTCCAATAAAGTGCAGGTTCCGCATTATAATTACGTCGGGGACAGCATTTTAGGTTATAAGGCACATATGGGTGCAGGTTCCATCACTTCGAATGTAAAAAGCGACAAGACTCTGGTTGTTGTCAAATCCGCAGAAGAAAACATCGAAACCGGTCTGAAAAAATTCGGCGCGATGCTGGGCGACTGCGTGGAGGTAGGCTGCAACAGCGTGTTAAATCCGGGAACGGTAATCGGAAGACATACGAACGTTTATCCGCTTTCGCGGGTGCGCGGATTTATTCCGGAAAACAGTATTTTCAAAGATCAGGAACATATCGTATTAAAGGAAGACAGGGGCTGACCCCTGCCTTTTCTTTTTTAAATTTAATTGTGCTTTTCTGAAAGTTGATTTCATGCCCGCATGAAAATCGGCTTTCAGGCAAGCAGGAAGGGCGCATGGGAACGATTGTGATAGCAGAATAGAAAAAATACTTGACGAAGCAGTGCCTGCGGTGTATAGTTTACTCAATGGATTAACGCTTGCACGCGTTAAAGCGTAAAAAGTGATTATGAGGAGGAACGAAAAATGAAAAAGTTAGCGGCAATTTCCCTTGTGCTGGCAATGACCGCGGCATCTTTGGCTGGCTGCGGCTCGACAGCAAACACTGCAGCACCGGCAGAAAGTGAAGCGGCAGAAACCCCTGCAGCAACAACAGAGGAGACAACAGATACAGCAGCGGATACGGTGGCAGCAGATGGCAAGGTGTATAACATTGGTATCTGTCAGCTGGTACAGCACGAAGCGCTGGATGCAGCAACCCAGGGCTTTCAGGATGCACTGACAGAACTGCTGGGTGAGGAAAATGTGAAGTTTGACCTGCAGAATGCTTCCGGTGATTCCGCAACCTGTGCAACGATTGTCAACCAGTTTGTATCTTCTGATGTTGACCTGATTTTGGCAAATGCAACAGCTCCCCTGCAGGCAGCGGCGGCAGCTACCAATGAGATCCCGATCCTGGGAACCAGCATTACAGACTATGCGACAGCTCTTTCCATCGATGACTGGACAGGCGTAACCGGCACAAACATTTCCGGTACTTCCGACCTGGCACCGCTGGATCAGCAGGCGGACATGCTGCATGAGCTGTTTCCGGATGCAAAAAATGTCGGCATCCTGTACTGCTCCGCAGAACCTAATTCCGCATATCAGTCCCAGACTATTCAGGGATATTTAAAGGATTACGGCTATGAATGCACAGAGTACACCTTCGCAGACTCCAACGATATCGCGTCGGTTGTAAACAATGCGATTGCAACATCTGATGTCCTTTATATTCCTACCGACAATACAGCAGCATCGAACACCACGATTATTCAGAACATCTGCCAGCCTGCAGGAATTCCGATCATCGCAGGCGAGGAAGGTATCTGCTCCGGCTGCGGCGTAGCAACCCTGTCCATCAGCTATTATGACCTTGGCTATAAAACCGGCGAAATGGCATATGAAATTCTGGTAAACGGTGCAGATGTATCTCAGACAGCAGTTGAGTTTGCTCCGAATGTAACCAAGAAATATAATGCAGCAAACTGTGAGGCACTCGGTATTACCGTGCCGGATGATTATGTGGCAATTGAGTAATCGCAAGTCACTGTGAGGGTTTGCAGAGCGTTGAGGAGGGAGAAATTCCTCTTCAGCGCTTTTTGTCGATTTTTTATGGAACGACTAAAAAGTATCGGTGACGAAACCAGGACTGCCGATATTTGAAAAATAAAAAAGTGTACTGGAGGAGGAAACAGTGAATATTGTAGCATTGTTTAACGCGCTGCCGGGGGGCTGTGCACAGGGGCTGATCTGGGGAATCATGGCGATCGGCGTATTTATTACCTATAAGATTCTGGATCTGGCAGATCTGACCGTAGACGGCACGATGTGTACCGGGGGTGCGGTCTGTGTCGTGATGATGATGAATGGGCATTCCGTTGGATTTTCCCTGTTCTGCGCATTTGTTGCAGGTATGCTGGCTGGTCTGGTAACGGGCATTTTCCATACAGCAATGGGAATCCCGGCAATCCTGGCAGGCATTCTGACACAGCTCGGTTTGTATTCCGTCAACCTGAGAATTATGGGCAACAAGGCCAATGTAGCGCTCGTTACTGATAAATATGACGTGCTGGTTTCTATGCGTTACCTTAAAAACGTTGTTTTTTACAAAAATACGCTGTTTGTTGTAGCAATTGTGATCGTTGTACTGATCGGGGTTTTATACTGGTTTTTCGGTACGGAATTGGGCTGTTCCATCCGCTCCACAGGCTCCAATCAGAACATGTCCCGTGCACAGGGCATCAATACAGACATGACAAAGATCATCGGTCTGATGCTGTCTAACGGCATCGTAGCGCTTTCCAGCGGTCTTCTGGCGCAGTATCAGGGCTTTGCGGACATCAACATGGGACGCGGTGCGATCGTAATCGGTCTGGCTGCGGTCATCATCGGCGAAGTCGTATTCGGCAAAATCAGCCGCAACTTTGCATTCAGTCTGCTGACAGTAGCGCTTGGATCCATTATTTATTACTTAGTTCTGCAGGTTGTTTTGTGGTTTGGCTTAAATTCTAATGATTTGAAGCTTTTGTCAGCGATCGTTGTAGCAGTATTTCTGGCAATTCCTTATATGAAGCGCAAATACTTTTCCAGACCTGTAAAAAAAGGAGGTGCCAGACGTGCTTGACTTAAAATCCATTAGTAAAACTTTTAATGCGGGGACAGTAAATGAGAAAACCGCACTGAATAACCTTTGTCTCCATTTAAATGATGGAGATTTCGTAACGGTGATCGGTGGAAACGGCGCCGGAAAATCTACCATGCTGAATGCGGTTGCAGGTGCGTGGCCGGTTGATGAGGGCACGATTGAGATCGGCGGCGTCAATGTCACAAAGCTTCCGGAATATAAGCGTGCAAAGTATTTGGGGCGCGTGTTTCAGGATCCGATGACCGGAACAGCAGCCAGTATGCAGATTGAAGAGAATATGGCGCTTGCGGCGAGAAGAGGGCTGAGCCGTACCTTGAAAAAAGGAATCAGCAGCAAAGAACGGGAATTTTACAGGGAGCGCCTGGCAGAGCTGGGACTGGGGCTGGAGGATCGTATGACCTCCAAAGTTGGTCTGCTTTCCGGTGGTCAGAGACAGGCACTGACACTTCTGATGGCTACCTTGAAAAAGCCGCAGCTTCTGCTTTTGGATGAGCATACAGCGGCACTGGATCCCAAAACAGCTGCAAAGGTACTGGAGGCAACAGACCGGATTGTTGGACAGGACAACCTGACGACTCTGATGATCACCCACAACATGAAGGATGCAATTGCACACGGCAATCGCCTGGTTATGATGTATGAAGGACATATTATCTATGACGTGGCAGGGGAAGAAAAGAAAAAGCTGCATGTATCAGATCTTCTGGAGAAGTTTGAACAGGCCAGCGGCGGCAGTTTTGCAAACGACAGAATGATTTTATCCTGATTATTTTTGAATCCAAAGGTTTTACCCCTGTGTTTTGTAAAAAATACTGGATTTTTGACGAAAAGTGTGAGAAAATAGCATCAGCGTACAGCTGGTGCTTTTTTCATGGAGATCTGCTTCGGAGCTCTTATATGGAAGAAAGCTTTGCGCCTTTTTGGTGTGCCTGCTGACGAAAATTTCATCCATTAGACGAAAGGAGATAACACATGATTTATTCACACGAAGTAGAACAGATGTGTCCGGTAGCACAGGGCGTTAACCATGGCTGTGCTCCCATCCCGGAAGAAGCAAAATGGGTAAAAGCCAAAGAGATCAAGGACATATCCGGTCTGACTCATGGTGTTGGCTGGTGTGCACCTCAGCAGGGTGCCTGCAAACTGACACTGAACGTTAAGGAAGGTATTATTCAGGAAGCACTGGTAGAGACCATCGGATGTTCCGGTATGACTCATTCTGCTGCTATGGCTGCAGAAATTCTTCCTGGCAGAACCATTCTGGAGGCTCTGAACACTGACCTTGTATGTGATGCGATCAATACAGCTATGAGAGAGCTGTTCTTACAGATCGTTTATGGTCGTACACAGTCCGCATTCTCTGAAGAAGGTCTGCCGATCGGTGCAGGTCTGGAGGATCTGGGCAAGGGCTTAAGAAGCCAGGTTGGTACTATGTATGGTACCCTGAAGAAAGGCCCTCGTTACCTTGAAATGGCTGAAGGTTATGTAACCGGTATCGCTCTGGATGCAGACGATCAGATCATCGGCTACAAGTTTGTAAACTTCGGCAAGATGACAGACTTTATGAAGAAGGGCGATGACGCTCAGACAGCATATGAGAAAGCATCCGGTCAGTATGGTCGTGTGGATGATGCTGTAAGAATCATCGATCCCAGACAGGAATAAAAGGAGGAGGTAACGAAGCATGGCATTATTTGAGTCTTATGAAAGAAGAATTGACAAGATTAACGCTGTTTTAAATAGCTACGGAATTGCTTCCATCGAAGAAGCTGAAAAAATCACCAAAGATGCCGGCCTGGATGTTTACAATCAGGTAAAGAAAATCCAGCCCATCTGTTTCGAGAACGCTTGCTGGGCTTACACTGTAGGTGCAGCGATCGCAATCAAGAAAGGCTGCAGAAGAGCAGCTGACGCAGCAGCAGCAATCGGCGAAGGACTGCAGGCTTTCTGTATCCCCGGTTCCGTTGCTGATCAGCGTAAAGTAGGTCTTGGTCATGGTAATCTGGGCAAGATGCTGCTGGAAGAAGAAACAGACTGCTTCTGCTTCCTGGCAGGTCATGAGTCCTTTGCAGCAGCAGAGGGTGCTATCGGTATTGCTGAGAAGGCAAACAAGGTTCGTAAGAAACCTCTGCGCGTTATCCTGAACGGTCTTGGCAAGGATGCTGCACAGATCATTTCCAGAATCAACGGCTTTACTTATGTAGAGACTGAGATGAACTATTACACCGGCGAGCTGAAGGAAGTATTCCGGAAATCTTATTCCGAAGGCCTTCGTTCCAAGGTTAACTGCTACGGCGCAAATGACGTAACAGAAGGTGTTGCAATCATGTGGAAAGAGGGCGTAGACGTTTCCATTACCGGTAACTCCACCAACCCGACCAGATTCCAGCATCCTGTTGCAGGTACCTACAAGAAGGAATGTGTAGAGAAGGGCAAGAAGTACTTCTCCGTAGCTTCCGGCGGCGGTACCGGCCGTACCCTGCATCCCGATAACATGGCTGCAGGTCCTGCTTCTTATGGCTTCACAGATACACTTGGCCGTATGCACTCCGATGCGCAGTTCGCAGGTTCTTCCTCTGTACCCGCACACGTTGAGATGATGGGTCTGATCGGTATGGGCAACAACCCGATGGTTGGCGCTACTGTAGCTGTAGCTGTTTCCGTTGAGGAAGCTGCTAACGCTGGCAAGTTCTGAGAAATCCAGTAAAATCAAGGGTTATCGTGGTTCTGAATGTTCCACGATAGCCCTATTTTTTTCCACGTAGCACACACGAGGTAGCACACAAATTGTATAAAGCAAAAGGGCATCTGCAAAAGCAGACACCCCATGCGTTTTTTGAAAGTCCGCACCCTCGACTCCTCTTTGTGGATTTTAGAATTTGTTTCTCAGCTTTCGGTATTCTCTCGGCGAATATCCTTTCCACTTGTGAAAAAGCCGACTGAAATAAAGCTGGTTATCATATCCGACAATCTTAGAAATCTCATTGATGGAATAAGTTGTTGTTTCAAGTAACATCTGAGCATTGTTGATGCGGATTCCCACAATGAATTGCATTGGTGTAGAACCGGTATATTTTTTGAAATTTCGGATAAACCAGCTGACACTCATGCCTCGTGAGGTAGCATAATCATCAATATTGATATTTTGATTGTAGTTTTCACGGAAAAAGGTAACAGCATTATCCATCTCATGATCAAGATATTCATTTTTTAATATGTGTTCTCTTGTCAGGTCCCGGTGGAAACTGATCAGAAGATGACGTAGCAAAAGGACAAGCATTTCCTCATAATTGTCTTGACAGCGTTGGAGCTCGATAATGATACGTTTGAAAATTTGTTCATATTCATTAGATGTACCCACTTGAAAGACACGTTCTTTATCCGGAAACCCATATTGACGTAAGATATTTTTCGCATTGCTTCCTGTGAAGTGAATCCAGTATACTTCTGTCTTATCTTCTCCGTAATATTCATATTTTTGGAGTTCTTTCGGTCTGTACAGTACAATGTTGCCGGCTGGAACAATCGTTTCATTATTTACATTATCAAAATGAAAATGCCCACAACCAGCAGTGATATATATAATCTGATAATCCAGACGACCCCTTGGACGGTAGGTCGGAAGTTTGGGATGTCTGGAAAGACGGTAAGTACCACAGCTACCGACAATCAGCGGACGACTTTTGTCTTTGAAATCCATATGTGAGTGGTTCAAATAACCGGTGTTCAAATACATAGAACAGCACCTCTTTTCGTACTTTTTATCATTGTATCATTTAGTGCATATTTTGTCTAATCCAATTCATAGACATATTTTGCGAATTAGGATAGGCTATATATAGCATAAATAAGGAACGTAAACAAAAAGTAAAGTATAAGGTTTGCTTTAGGAAAACAAAGAACAAAAAAGTGTATGTATTGGAGGAGAGCTATTTATGATCGTACCACGTTATTATGAAAATCTAAGCGTACTGCACGAAAACACAATGCCAGTCAGAGCCTATTATATTCCGGCATCCGGAAGAATGGATAACTTGGTGGAACGCAGAGAAAAGTCAGATCGTATGCAGTTATTGAATGGAACTTGGAAATTCCAGTATTTTAACAGCATCTATGACATTCAGGATTCTTTCTTTGAGAAGAATTATGATACAGAAAATTTTGATGAGATTCAGGTTCCAAGTGTATGGCAGATGGCTGGATATGATACACACCAGTATACAAACATCCGGTATCCATTTCCGTTTGATCCACCATATGTGCCACAGGACATTCCGTGTGGAGCCTATGTACATACTTTTGAGTACAGTAGAGATGAGAAAGCGCCAAAATCTTTTTTGAACTTTGAAGGAGTAGACAGTTGCTTTTACGTATGGATCAATGGCTCTTACATAGGATACAGCCAGGTTTCGCATATGACCAGTGAGTTTGATGTTACCGATGTACTTCAGGATGGAACGAATACGGTGGCAGTGTTGGTAATGAAGTGGTGTGATGGTTCCTATTTGGAAGATCAGGACAAATTCCGTATGAGTGGTATTTTCCGGGATGTGTACATTTTGAAACGCCCAAAACAGGCAATCAGTGATTATCATATTAAAACAAGAATTGAGGATATGCTTGCGAAAGTAGAAATTGAAATGAAATTCTACTCTCCGTTAAATGTAAAAATTTCGATTGAAGATAGAAACGGAGCAGTTGTAGCACTAGGAAGTATTGCTGAAGAAGGAACAGCTGTATTAGAAATCGCAAGTCCGGAACTTTGGAATACAGAAAATCCATATCTATATAAACTGATTCTTGAAACAGAGAATGAAGTAATTGTAGATCACATTGCATTAAGAAAGATAGAGATTAAAGACCAGGTTATTTATTTAAATGGACAGAAGATTAAATTCCGTGGTGTCAATCGACATGATTCTGATCCGGTTACTGGATTTACAATCAATCCGGAACAGATTACGACCGATCTTACGTTAATGAAGCAGCATAATTTTAATGCGATCCGTTCCAGCCACTATCCGAACGCACCATTTTTCTATGAAATGTGTGACAAGTATGGATTCATGGTAATAGATGAAGCAGATATTGAAGCGCATGGTCCATTTATGATCTACAGAAAAGAAGACACTGATTACAATCGGTTCAAACGATGGAATGAGAAGATTGCAGATGATCCAGTATGGGAAGAGGCAATCGTTGATCGCGTAAAACTCATGGTGGAACGTGACAAAAACCGTTTCTGTATTGTTATGTGGTCAATGGGAAATGAGAGTGCTTATGGCTGCAACTTTGAAAAAGCACTGGAATGGACAAAGAATTTTGATCCAGACCGTATCACACAATATGAGAGTGCAAGATACCGTAATTATGATAAAACATATGATTACAGCAATCTTGATGTGTACAGCCGGATGTACCCAGCGCTTTCCGAAATTCAGGAATATCTGGATAAAGATGGAAGCAAACCCTTCCTTTTGGTAGAGTACTGTCACAGCATGGGAAACGGACCTGGAGATTTTGAAGATTACTTCCAGATGATTCAGGATAATGATAAAATGTGCGGCGGCTTTGTCTGGGAATGGTGTGACCATGCGATTGCTCATGGAACTGCTGAGAATGGAAAGACTATATATGCTTATGGGGGCGACCATGGCGAAGAAATTCATGATGGCAACTTCTGTATGGATGGATTAGTATATCCGGACAGAACGGTACATACAGGACTTTTGGAATACAAGAATGTTTATCGCCCGGCAAGGGTTATTTCCTATGACAAAGAAAGCGGAGAACTGGTGCTTCATAACTACATGGATTTTGATGACTTGAAAGATTATGTGAAGATCAGTTATGAACTGACGCAGGACGGGCTTGTAATCAGCAAAGGTAAACTTCCAGAAGTTTCAGCAGCACCACACAGTGAAGGAAAAATAAACCTTAAAATCAATGTGCCAGAGAGTGGAAAATGTTATTTAAAATTTATTTACCATCTGAAAAAGGAATTGCCACTGTTGGATGAAGACCATATTCTTGGATTCGATGAAATTGAGGTAAGCAAAGACGGTGCAAAATGTAAACTTGCTGAGAAATGGCTACAAAAAACAGCAGTGGACTCTGAGTTACAGGTAAATGAAAATGATACACAGATCCATATCAAGGGGCGTGAATTTGCTTATACCGTAGACAAACGTACTGCACTCTTTACAGAGATGAAATTCGCAGGGCGGGAATACTTGAACCATCCGATGGAATTAAATATTTGGAGAGCTCCAACAGATAACGATATGTACATCAAGTCTGAATGGAAGAAAGCCCATTATGATAAAGCTTATACAAGAGCTTACACGACAGAGGTCGTGCAGGGAAAGCATGGTGTGAAAATTACAAGCCATGCATCCGTTGTGGCAGAGACAGTACAGAAGATTCTTGATGTGACGATCACATGGAAAATAGAGGCTGCTGGAAAGATTGATGCAGATATTGCAGTAACAAAAGACGATGAATTCCCGGACCTGCCAAGATTTGGTGTGAGGATGTTCCTGGATAAAAAACTTTCAGCTGCACGATACTTTGGAATGGGACCACAGGAAAGCTATTGTGACAAACATCAGGCTGCGAGCCACGGTTTGTACCAGGCAAATGTAGACGATTTGCATGAGGATTATATCCGTCCACAGGAAAATGGAAGCCATTATGATTGTGAATATGTAGAACTTAACAACAGTCGATATGGAATTGTGGTATCCGCGGAAAATGCCTTCTCATTCAATGCTTCTTATTATACACAGGAAGAACTTGAGAAGAAAACGCATAATTATGAATTGACAGAATCAGATAGTGTAGTATTTTGCGTTGACTACGCATTAAATGGCATTGGTTCTAATAGTTGTGGTCCAGTTGTATTGGATCAGTACCGATTTGATGATGTATTATTCCGGTTCCAGTTTACACTGATACCGTATGTAAAGGGATAATAAAGTTTCATGTAACCCGTAAACAAGGAAAGAAAGTCTGATTGTAATGTAAAGTCCGGATATACAGAGCAATCAGACAAAAACAGAGAAAAAATTAGAATTAGACATCATACGGTTAGACATATTGAGATTCTAAGTGCGATGAAGATGAGGAGCAAAGAAATTCGATGGAAGAAAAAAGTATTTGAAGTGGTATAACAAAATTGGATACGGATCAGGTGATATTGCAGGTAATGTAGTCTATGCGTTCCTGACATCTTTTATGATGGTCTATTTGACGGACTCGGTAGGACTTGCTGCAGGTGTCGTGGGTACCCTGATTGCCGCATCAAAACTATTTGATGGTTTTACGGATATATTTTTTGGATCAATGATTGACAAAACACACAGTAAAATGGGAAAAGCGAAACCCTGGATGCTATACGGATATATTGGTTGTGCCATTACGCTGGTCGGCTGCTTTGCAGTACCGGTGAGTTTGGGAACAACGGCTAAATATGCATGGTTCTTTATTTCTTATACACTGTTAAATGGTGTGTTTTATACAGCAAACAATATTGCTTATTCAGCACTTACGTCACTGATTACAAAGAACAGCAAAGAGCGTGTACAGATGGGATCTTACCGTTTTATTTTTGCATTTTCAACAAGTCTTCTGATTCAGGCGATTACAGTTGGATTTGTAGATAAATGTGGTGGAGATGCTGCGGCATGGAGAACGGTTGCTATTATCTATGCAATCATTGGTCTGGTCGTAAATACGATTTCAGCACTTTCTGTTAAGGAACTTCCGGAGGAAGAACTTAATGAAAGAGAAGTAAAGAATGATAATGAAAAGTATGGAATGGTACAGGCATTCAAGCTTCTTGTCAAAAACAAATATTACATGATGATTTGTGGAACATATATTTTACAGCAGTTATATGGTGCCATGATTGGAGCTGGCATTTATTACATGACATGGGTACTGAAAAATAAGAATTTGTTTGGACAATTTGCATGGGCAGTAAATATTCCACTGATCATTGCCCTGATTTTCACACCGACATTAGTTGGTAAGTGGAAAGGTATGTATAAACTGAACTTAAGAGGTTACGTCTTAGCAGTCATCGGTAGAGCACTTGTTGTTGTTGCCGGATATATGGGCAGTGTTCCGCTGATGATGGCATTTACAGCTCTTGCAGCCTTAGGTCAGGGACCATGGCAGGGAGATATGAATGCAGTTATCGCATCTTGCTCTGAATACACTTATCTTACGCAGGGAAAGAGAATTGACGGAACGATGTACTCTTGTACTTCTCTTGGTGTAAAAATCGGTGGAGGTATTGGAACCGCTGTTGTTGGATGGATGCTTGAGTTCAGTGGATATGTCGGAACAAATGCAACTCAGCCACAGTCTGCACTTGATATGATGCAGTTCATGTATCTTTGGCTTCCGTTAATCTTTGATGTATTGATTCTGTTTGTACTTTCAAGAGTGAATGTAGAAGATGCAAATAAAAAACTGAAAGCAGAAAAAGGAATTGCTGCAGATGAAGTAACAGATGCATCAGACATAAATTAGAATTGACAGGAAAAAGCGTTGTCTGGTCGTTGTTCGATGAGACAATGCTTTTTTCTATATATAAAGTGATAGAGCTGTATTTTGAAAATAGAAAAAGGACCACTTCATTTTTGTGAAATGGCCTTAAGAAAAATATTCAGTTTTCACAAAATGAATATTACGGTACGGCAGAGCCGCCAGTCCGGTGTGGCGAGAGCCACCTGTCCGGACTAACGGAGCCACTCCATTTTGTTTATTAAGTTTACTTTGCCATTGCTGGATCCAGTCCATATATTTCTCTCATAGAGAGGTCTTTAGACGGGTCAACACTTTCAATATCGATCTTATAGGAATCATACGATATACGATCCATGAT